>Ga0181402_1000080_pt1 | contig 31297 bp, 38 predicted proteins | sample 25SPOviralmetaG_FD_130131 | JGI IMG/M metagenome (GOLD analysis project Ga0181402, IMG submission 130131) | Marine viral communities from the oligotrophic San Pedro Time Series (SPOT) site, San Pedro Channel, CA, USA - 25 SPOT_SRF_2011-08-17 | ecosystem: Environmental > Aquatic > Marine > Strait...
CGATCCTGATAAATTCCGAGAGGTATATTCTAGACAAGAAAACTGTATTGCCGCCTTTATGTCTCACTATTCATTGTGGGAAGAGTGTGCCAAGGGTGACGAGAAATTTGTCATCTTTGAACATGATGCCGTAATGATCGACAGTCTTCCTCCTGCATTTCCTAACTATGTGATGAACCTTGGTCATCCCTCGTATGGGCAGTGGAAAAAACCGCAACAATTAGGTATCAATCCGTTGACTACCAAGAGATACTTTCCCGGTGCTCATGCCTATATGATCACCCCCGCAGGAGGTAGATTACTGGTAGAGAATGCACCGATGTATGCCAAACCAACCGATGTATATATGAACCTAGACACCTTCCCTTGGTTACAAGAATGGTATCCGTTTATTGCCGAGGCACGAGACGAGTTTACTACCATTCAAGTAGAGGCAGGATGTCAAGCAAAACACAATTGGAAAGAAGGATATGAAATCATCGATGCATAATATATTTTTGACTGGATGTGATGAGAATACCGCATGGCAGTTACCTTGGTTTATTAACAAGTATCGGGTACACAATACCGCACCTATAGTTCTTGCTGACTTTGGCATGACTGTCGATACTCGAAAGAAGATGGAATCCGAGTTTGATCTTATTATTGAGGTCAAGAGTGAAGCAAAGGGATGGTTCAAGAAACCTCGTGCTATACTGGATGCAACCAGACTGGATGGTGTTGACAAGGTATGTTGGATTGATACCGACTGTGAAGTCACTGACAATATAGATGACATCTTCACTAAAACTATCATGGGTAAATTAGCAATGGTAGAGGACAGACCGTGGACACAACGGAGACCCGATCTTGGTAGATGGTATAACTCTGGTGTTGTGGCAGTCGAAGGTACACCCAATATTCTAAAGATGTGGGCAGACGAATGCATCCGTAATCCTGTACAGGGAGACCAAGAGGTTCTGTACTTGATGATGAATGGTGATGAGTTGACCAAGATGACCTACATCGAACCAATGAAGCACACATATAACACTTTACGATTAGACTACATAGATGGGATAAATGTAAAAAATCCTAAAATAATTCACCACACTGGTGCAAAAGGGAAAGACATAATAAGGGAGCAGATGAATGAATTATTTACTTGACGCATTGATAAAGAAGTTGGAAGGGGAAATCGCAGTTGCCAAGGCAAATGTAGATGTCTATTTGAAAGGATCAGTTGGTATCGGAGAACATCCCGATATTGTTGAAGCAATAGAAACGCAGATCACTAAGATCGCAGATGCAGAAGATAAAATTGAAGCAATCCATGCCCATTTCGGATGGAAAAAAGGAATAAAGGATAAGTAAATGTATGAATACAGAACAAAAGTGGTTCGTGTCGTTGATGGTGATACCGTTGACGTTGACATCGATTTGGGGTTTGGTGTTTGGTTACGAAAATCGAGAATCCGTTTATACGGTATCGACACCCCCGAATCAAGAACTCGTGATAAAGTCGAAAAGAAGTTTGGACTACTTGCCAAAGACTTTCTCGTAGAGAAGTTAGGTGATAGTCCTATTCTGAAAACAACAAAAGATGGCAAGGGTAAGTTCGGAAGAATCCTTGGTGAGTTCCTTGTTGATGATGGTGAGGGCAGAGTCCGAAGTGTTAATGACTGGTTGATCAGTGAACACCATGCAGTGCGTTACATGGGGCAATCTAAAGAAGAGATTGCAGAACAACATTTGAAGAATAGAGAGTTAGTTGAGTTATGAGAGTGTTAGGTAATAATGTCCTAGTAACACAGGCAGAAGCAGAGACAACCACAGCAGGAGGTATCATTCTACAGAACGATATATCATCGGGTAACAAACCTGCTGTAGTTATTTCGTATGGTAATGGTGAAGAAGTTACCAAGATGCAACTGGTAGCAGAGAATAAAGTTTTCCTTGACTGGAGTAAGTCCATGCCTGTTGAGTTGGATGGATTGAAGTGTGCGGTTATTGACTGCGAACATATCAAGTTGATTATTGAATAAGAGGTTATTGTGAGAGTTAATGTTCTTGGTAATGGAGACAACGCAGGGATTTTCAAAAGGGGCACACCGGGAAAGTTACTGATATGTAATATGCCTCCCTTTGAGATTCCTCGAAAGGAAGTCCATGCAACCTGTATGGTTGACTTCAAGATGATGAAGGCACTACAGGATGGTCATATCCAATTAGATATGTACGACTGGATTCTAGGCACAAGACCTCGTATCTGGATGGAACAGTCTGGAACATTCTATATGAAATACTCTCACCTAATCAAAGGGTTTTATCAACACGTTCCTGAGTATGCCAATATCAATGGAGATGCTCGGATGGCAGCGACCAACTTTAACTGTGGTCATATGGCAGTTCACTATGCGTGTGCCAAGATGAAGGCAACCGAAGTGCACATCTATGGTTTCGATAGTATCTTTGATATGAATCTGGAGAGTTTTACTGACTTGTTATTAGAATCAGATAGATCGACTAATAACACGGTGAGACTGAATAGTAACTGGAGACCTATCTGGACTAATATGTTCAAGGAATTCCCTCACGTTACCTTCAATCTATATCATTGTCATTCTGATATTAAGATTCCGATTGAAGATAATGTGAGGATCAATCCGAAGAGTTAGGTTCTCTTCTTTGCTTCTCGTTCCTTTTTAATCCATGCCTTTGCTTTTGCATTCTCTGGTGGTTTGTCTAAGAACTTACGAACATCTCGGTATGCACGAAGTGTTTCTACCTTGAAGTCCTTACCATCAGAGTTATCTACGATAAGCATATTCTTCTTACCAAAGAATGTCTGGAATGCACCAATGTTTCGTTGAACTTCTTTCCAGTAGTTGGTGACTTCTTTCTCACCAATAGTTCTTGCTCGTTTGGCATCACGATCAATCGCAGTTTGTAGGTCAGTGTTTACGAAGATCATTGCGACATCGTAACCTAGTGCCTTCATTGCTTGTGCTTGTTTCTTGACTTTGTCAAACTCTTTACCAGTACCATCAACCACAACACCGAGTCTACCCATGAGGTATCGTGCTTGTTTCTTACCAGTAAGTGCCTTTGCCTTACCACGGATGTCTTGACCTTGAACCGAGAAGATGTTATCGGGAGACATTTCCATCCCTGCCTTCTTCATTGCCGCTTCATATGCATCGTCAGAGTTTACGACTTTCAGACCGAGAGCAGGAAGTCCTGTCTTACCTACGATAAAAGACTTACCACTACCGGGACCACCCGCAAGAAATACTGCTTTGAAGATCGCAGGGTCATCCACACCCTCTGTCATAAACTTCTTGAATTTTATCATTAGAATATCACCACCAGTAGTCCCATGACTACCACACCTTCAATGAACGCAAAGGTTCGTGTGCCAAGACCCCAATCTCGCAATGCGACATCGTAGAGGTCATCGTGTTTCTCTAAGATTAACTCTTTTAGTTCGTTCAACTTTTCCATTGTCTGTCTCCTAGTCGTAGACTCTAATTTGTTTTTGTAGTGTTGATGCCATGTTTGGAAGGGCACTTCCTAGTTCGGGTAAATCTGATGAATCTAGCAACACTGTATTGTTATTTATATATTCAAAGATTTCACGAGTATCTCTCGTAGAACCCATTATTCTGTTATCAGCACTGGGTTGGTAAATATCTATAATCACACTATCATACAAGTTTGTTGAATACCAAAGATCATTCTTCAAGTCTTGCACATCAAAGACTGTTCCTTCTGGAATATCGTGTCCTGCAAATACTACTGCATCGTAGGTCTCATAGGTAAATTCTTCCCTGTAATACACCCGATAGGTATCATCTCCCATCTCGAATCTTTTATTGGATTCCATTCCACTATAATAATCATCATCAACCCACGCACCAAACTCTTTACACATCTCTTTCAGAAACGATTGGTGATTTTCGGGGAAGGCAATATAGACATTAGGGGATTGACCAAAGTAAGCATTAATGATGGGCCATAGGTTTGACACCAGATTGTCTCGCACCTTCTTTTCATGTTGATGATATAATGTGGAGAAGTTAGTGTCTCTCCACGAAGGAATCACCAGAACTGATTGGTATCCTGTTAGGGTGATGACATTCGACAAACAGATTGCTTGCCATATCATACTCTTGATGAATGGTTCTTCTTGGAGATAGTCGTAAGCAGGGTATCTTGCGATCTGCTCTCTGATCATATCTTCTAGTTGTTTGAGGTCTTTGTCTGATACTACGACACTATTGATTTCACTACCAGACTTTTGTAAGACTACAATATAGTTGCCACTGCTCATTAGTAGACCTTATACCATTTATCACAGTGTGCCAAGTTTACTGCTAATCGAAGATACAGCAATCTGTCCTTTCCGTGTCTTATAGTAGACATCATAGGTTTTGAAATGTACTTGACTGCTTGAGGTTTATATATCGGTTTTGGTGTGTTCACTGCATTGATAACTCTGTCAATGACTTGTTTGTCTGCCGAACGACCACCTTTCAAAGATCGAAGATTTCCACGATACACATCGATCATCTCGAAGTGACCTCTACAGTATTTCTCAAACTTCCGTTTTACTTCTCCACCGTTATAATTACCCCTCTTATATCCCTCGTTACCCAACAGAACAACACAATCAAATTTGATGTCTGTCTCCATATGGAAACTACCATCAACCTTGAACCAACTATCTGAGTGGATTATATTGATATTATACTTCTCGTACAAATCACTAAAGATGTTTCCCACTCTGGGTTGTGCCACATAGAGGTTTCCGTGCGACTCGTTTATTGCATGGATGATGGGTAACAGGTGATCTCCTGCACTTCTTTCTGATCGATAGTTTCGATCTCGAAGTCTGGTATAGTCACTGTCCACGAAAGAGGGTATTACGAGTATATTTTCATATTCCGATACTGCCAGAAGAGCATCTAAGATACTTGCATCTGTAACCATAGTGGTTACATCACTGACCTTAGTTTCTTTCCCTTGGAACTTTGGTATAGATTCTCGAATATCGTTTACTATCTTTTCCTTGGTACTAAGGTTAATGACAGTACTCTCTACTGAGTTCTTGGGTTGAGTCTTATATAAGAGCATTACTTACTTCCTGAGTATATTCCTTGAATATGATCTTCAAACTGTTCTATCTTCTCAGTACGGTTGGGCCAGAGTATGTATTCTTTCTCTGGATTCATCTTGAGATTGTTCAACAGTGGTTGAATCGCATTGTACAGTTTGTCTAGTTTTTCTTGGGTTTCTGTTGTAGAAGAGGATGCTGACTCTGCCTTTGCAGTTGCAGTCTGTACCGCATCTAGTTCTGTCTCATCTACGAGGGTAAACCCGAAATCGAATAATTCTGCCATAATCGTTCTCCTGTTCTTCTATTTATAAGATTTTTTGTCTAAAATGCTTGACAAAGTATGCTCATTCGTGTATTATGTATAGTATTGTTACAGAAAGAGGTAAAGATATGCAAACCTTTCACGGTTCAATGAAATATGATGCAAGTGGTCGCAAACGCAAGACCAATGCATGGACTAAACGCAAGAAAAAACCTACCGAATTCAAACCCCTTGAAACTTACTCCATCGGGAGAGAGTGTGATAATCGTGAGAAATATCCCTCTGTGTCTGATATGAAGTACACCCCACGAGTAGATACCTCGTATAAACTGGAGGAATCGAAGAAGTTTACGGTAGCACCCGCATTCAATAAAGGTGCCTACCAAGTGATTCCGTCAACTGATATAAAGCATATAGGAAAATGATATGACTACTAAACACCTCGATAATGAAATTGAAGAGATGCTAAAAGTGACCGATCCTCGGTCTCCATTCGATGTATTTGCACACGAGATGTGGTTGGAGAACTGTCGTGAGAGGGAAACTTTTGGAGACCCCTTACTGTCTTATGATGAATATATTGAAAAAAATCGTAAATTTTTACTTGACAATTTACCCAAGGATGTGGTATAATACACTTGTATTGATAATGAGAGAAGGTAATTGATTATGTCTGATGTAACTTATGTTGTTCGTTGTGTTGAAACCAACAAACCCCTAGCAGGGTTCTTTACTCCGTGTGAGTCCAAAACCACTGCGTTTGGTTATGCCAAACAGTTGGAGAACTATGGGTACGATAGTACCTATGTTGTTAAACGCAATTGTGCTACTGGCACTGAGGTCGAGGTATTCGACACTGAGGTGTTCGTATGATTACCTTTGCTACCCAAGAACGCATTGATGTTCTGACCGAGAAGTTTGAGATACTCACCGAGGGTATGGAGAACTGGAAGATGCCGATTGACACTGTCATCCCTACATCTGAACTGAATGATATGCGTGATGCGTGTGAATGGTTTACTGGTTCTAAACTCTATGTGAAAGAACAAGTTTCAAATGAATTAAAATATCGTGTGATGGCAGAAGGATACTATAATGCAATCGGAAGTTAAAGCAATTAAAGGTGGTTGCACAATTGAGAAGTTTGATATGCCAGAATTGAATGGTTATCAACTCATCTATAAATTTGATAATGGTTACGGTGCATCTGTAGTCAAGCACGATATGTCATATGGAGGCAAGAAAGGTCTCTATGAGATTGCGGTACTTGACAATGAGGGTGACCTGTGTTATGATACACCTATAACTACTGATACTATTGGTCATCTCAGAATGAGTGATGTTGAGCAGTATCTTGCGGAGATTTCCTTGTTATGAATATATTTCATCTAGACAAAGACCCTGTGGTCGCTGCACAGATGATGTGTGATAAACACGTTGTCAAAATGATTGTCGAGTATGCACAACTCATGTCTACTGCACATCGTGTTCTGGATGGTGAGTTGTATCTTGATAAGACCAAGAATGGTCGCAACATCAAACGGTGGAGACTGAAACCAACTGCCCAAGAACAACTCTTGTACAAGGCATCCCATGTCAACCATCCATCCAACATCTGGGTTCGTGAGAACAATAACAACTACCGATGGTTGTACAAACACTTCCGAGAGTTGTGCAAAGAGTACACCAGACGATATGGTAAGGTTCACATGACCGAAGAGAAACTGAAAGGTCAGTTGTGGTTCTCACCAAAGAACATTGACCAAGTCGGTAAGATGACTGAGTTCGCAATGGCAATGCCAGACTACTGTAAGATGTATGATCCAGTAAAGGCATACCGAAACTACTACTGCCAAGAGAAGTGGTACATGGCAGAGTGGACTAATCGTGAGGTACCTAGTTGGTTCTTAGAATGGCACCCACAACAAAGACAGAAAGTAGCATAAAATATACTTGACTTTATAAGGAGAATAGTGTACAATGAGATTTAAGATTTGGGGTAGAATATTTCAATTTAGTAATATGTGGACATATGAAAGAGAGATATGGTTGACCCCATCTGTCAGTCTAAACTTTTCCGATGGATTCTGTTTAGACATTTCATTCTTGGTATGGAAGTTTTACACTTACAAGGATTTTCTTGTAGATGAACCACTTCCACCAAGGAATTTTTGAGGTAAATATAATGGAGAAAATTGATATGACCTATCAAGAGATCGTTGACACCTTACGAGAAGGTGTGGTGAATCTGTCATTCACGAAAGTGAAGGATGGGCAAGTTCGTGAAATGAGAGCAACACTGGTATCCGATCAGATACCATCTGAGAAGATGCCCAAGACTGATGCTAACGCAAATACTGAGAAGAACCAACTTGCGGTTCGTGTATTTGATTTAGATTTACAGGACTGGAGATCATTTCGTGTTGATTCCCTATTGACTTTTAATGCTGTATAATATATAATATATACCACTATGCCAAAAAAGAAACTTACACCAACTGAAAAAGCAAGACTCACCAGAGAACGCAAGAAGCAAGCATCTCTGGATGCGTTAGGTTTTGAAAGAAAGAAAGTTAAACGCAGACGAAAACCAATGTCTGAGGAACAGAAGAAGGCGGCAGTGGAAAGACTTGCGAAGGCAAGGGAAGCAAGGGGTGCCGATGGTTCTAAGTCGGTACACCACAGCATTAGGGATTTAGATGAAGATCATTTCCTACACTGGAAGAAAGTCAAACAGTGGGTGAAGTCTTGTACCGAGGAACTCAAAGGGATGAAGAGTTATAAAGACTCTAAGGTCTCGAAGGAGAGAGCAAAGTACCAAGACCTTGAAATATACATCTCCAACATGAAGAAGTATCTCAGTGGTGGTGTATGGTCTGATTTTCGTTATGGTGAACAACGTGAGGGGAGAGTCCAGAAGGTGTGTATTGCTATGTCATACTATCCCGATGGAACCCCCAAACGTAATTACGGAACATGGTATCCCGACATTGCACAAGTCTGGACTCGTGAACTCGAAGCAGAATTTGAATTGGATAAAGACTATGAAGGTTGATTTCCAGATGGGCGGAGTAGATTCCTCACAACAAGAATCTAACTTTATGAACAAGAAGAAATTCACCAAGATGGTGGAGGACTGTGTAAGAACAAAGTCTATGTCATACATGGACACGGTTGTTTATCTATGTGATGAGAACAACCTAGAGATTGAAGATGTCAAGAAATATATTGCCATCTCAATAAAGGAGAAGATTGAGTTTGAAGCAATGAAACTCAATTTCCTTCAAAAAAGTGAAAGTTTACCAAATACTAAATAAAGGTATTGAAAATACCAATATTCGGCAGAAAATAAACTGAATAAAGGTATTGACTTTCTATTTACATTATGATACAATGAATACTCATAATACAACTAATACGCAAATATACGGAGAAATATATGTCTTTTGCAAACCTCAAATCTAATTCCCTAGATGTTTCTAAACTCGCACAAGCGGCACAAGAAGTCTCAGGGGTAAACCAATCCAAAAACAAATACGAAGACCTACGGTTCTGGAAACCTACTGTTGATGACAATGGTAATGGTTTCGCACAGATTCGATTCCTTCCTGCCGCTGAAGGACAAGAATTACCTTGGGTTCGATACTTTGATCACTTCTTCAAAGGGCCCACTGGTCAGTGGTATGTCGAGAAGTCTTTGACTACTCTCGGTCAGAATGATCCAGTGAGTGAACACAACTCTCGTTTGTGGAACTCTGGCATCGATGAAGATAAAGATATTGCTCGTAAGCAAAAACGCAGACTACACTATGTGGCAAACATCATGGTAGTGTCTGATCCATCCAATCCTGCCAATGAAGGTAAAGTATTCCTCTACGACTTTGGTAAGAAAATCTTTGATAAGATTATGGATGTAATGCAACCTCAGTTTCCCGGTGAAACTCCAGTGAATCCATTCGACTTCTGGTTGGGTGCTGACTTTCAGTTGAAGATTCGCAATGTTGCAGGGTATCGTAACTATGACAAATCGGAGTTCAAGTCCACTTCTGCATTGTTTGATGCTGATGAGACTAAACTCGAAGCAACTTATAATCAGTTGCACGATATGTCAGAGTTTGTTGCAGAGTCCTCGTACAAGTCATACGATGATCTAAAATCACGACTAGAAGTTGTGTTGGGTCAATCGACTGGTGCAGGGTCTACTGTAAAGAACGATCTGTTGAACCAGACTGCTGAGACTGCACCGATCAAATCTGCGGAACCTGTAGTAGTGTCTAACACTGCACCAGAACCAACGATCCAAGCATCGGGTAGTGAAGATGACACATTGTCATACTTTGCTAAACTTGCCGCTGAGGACTAATCATGTATCACTTGTATACTGAGAATGGTTCTTATTCGGAGACAAGTCTTGTGAGGTTGCTGTTCGCAGTAATCTCACACAGATTCCATCACTTTGTAAAGGGTGAAGGTTTCCGAGACTAATTCAGGAATCTACTAGGTAGACATTCTAGTGTCGCAACCAAAGGTAGAACTGGGTAAAACCGACATGATAGGTTTATAGGGAGACTACGGTCTCCCTTTTTTTTAATACCCTAATCTATACAGATGTGCAAGTCTATCCAAACCATCATTGTTATCTACGGCAGGATCAGGATTATTGTACATATGATTCGAGGAACTGTTATTCGTGGTTGCAACATTGGACACATTGGTCTGGGATAGCATCATCTGTGCATCTGACATAGCATTATTTAGATCACCTTGAAGATTTGCCAGTTCTGGGAACTGAGTCATATCCAGTCCTTCCATGAAAGGATCATCATCTAACTGACTTAATTTTTTCTCACCCTCTTGTGCCGCTAGTTCTTGTTTCCGATGAACCTCTGACCTAAACTTCTGAGCATTGTTTACCTCATATAGTGCCACTTGTGGGCCCAGTATATCTGGTTCAAATCCGGCATATTCTGCGATAGAACCTACCAGTCCAGTAACGAAGTTTCTCATTTTGATAATAGCATTACCTAAACGAAGGAACCCATCCTTTGCTTCTGCCAGTGCCAAACCAATCAGATCGAACGCATCGTCAAATCCATTGTAGTCTTTGGCATATTGAACAAGGAAGTATAGACCCGCCGCAATCGCTGCACCAGCGGCAATAAACGGTAGGAGTGGTGCCATTACAGTTGCAAGTGTTGCTAGTGTTGCCATTAGTGCAGGTACCATAGTGGCAGTAATGAATGTTGAGATTGCTAACAATCCAAGTCTCATTTTACTAAATGCCCCTGCCAACATCACCAAGGCACCTTTGCCACCAGATGCTACCATAGCAAACAGTGAGGTTGCCAGTTTCATTGTGAAAAGTTGTACTGCAACAAATGCCATCTTGAGGAATCTTATTGCCTGTGAGACAAGGAAGATTGCTCCCTTTGTCACCATAGTAATAAGATTACCCGCAAATTTCAATATAGCAAGATTTACGGCAAGAAATGCTCTTCCGAGGAATTTTACTGCACCAAAGATTTTACCGAAAACTGCTTTTCCTGTTCCTGCTGTCATTTTCCCTAGATCGACACCCACAGCAATAAGTCCTGTATTGATCATCAACAGACCACGTTTCACAAATAGAATTGCATTGTAAATCTTTTCAAAAACCTTGAAGGCAATAAATGCCGCTCCGACTTTTACCAAACCATCGAATATTTCTTTGAAGTTATCTTTGATAAATGGATACATGGTATCCTTCAAAAAATTAAAAGTACCTTCCAATGCAGGGACAATATTCTCTTTCGTGAATGCTTTAACTTTATCGAAGTTCTGTATCATCGTAGTAAAGACTTTGACTCCAACAAGACCAAGACCAAGTTTAGCAAGTTTGGTGATAAAATTAGGTGCCTTGATCCCTTTGCCTAAATCTTTATCCCCATCCTTCATTCCTTTTCGGAATCTTCCGACCACACCTAATTTTGCGTTTGCTTCTCGTTTGTTCTCTATTTCATCGAGTTGTTTCTTTGATTCTTTTCTTTCTGCCTCCAGTCTCGCTGCCTTATTATCTTCTACTTGTGCGAGTGCCGCCATTGCCTGTGACTCAATAACTGCTGTCAACCCTGCAAATGTGGCATCACGAGATGCCGCTTCATCTCCTGCTTCTTCTGCCTTTTTAGCAAGTTCCATATTTGATTTATGATTATCGACTGCCTGTGCTGTTCCTTTCTTCAATTCCTCGGTCAGTTTCTGTGAGGCATCACGTTGCTGAGTAAGTGCCTCAGTGACTCCTTGAAGTCTCTGCTTCTCTTCCTCTAACTCTCTTTTTGTTCTAGGTTTGTCGTTTGCCATTTACTTTCTCATCTGTGCTTGCTGTTTCTCGTGTCTTTGCTTCTCTTCTTCTAACCATTGTTGCAGAAGAGTAACATATATCTCCCTCTCCCAAGGCATCATATTCTCAAGTTCAGTCAAAGAATAAGTGTAGTTGTGCATCATAAAGAAATTAGTCTTGAAGTGATTCTCAAGACTATCATGGGAGAGGTTTAGGAAAAAAAATCCTGTAACCCCGACAACTTATGCTTATTATCCTTACCACATTGCTCACAACTCCATTCAACATCTAGAGTTAATTGTGGAATATCTTCAAGGAACTCTCCAACAGATTCAAACTGTTTTCTGGTCATAGAGTCGATAAAATCTTTTACTTCTTTTACTGGTAAATCTTTGAGAACGATTCTCTCATCCTCGGTCAATACTGCTTCTATAGACTTTGCCATCATGGTAAAACCAAACTCTACAGACTCTTCTTCCCCTTTTTTATAGTTCTTTATAACATCACCATATGCAGGGTATTTCATTTCAATCGAAATGTCATCGGATAATGGAATTAGAGAGTCATTCTCGTTCATCTGAACCTTTGCATCCATCAAATTTACATTTATTTTTGTTTTGTGTCCACACTCATCACCATCACATTTGATGGCAACATCGGCAGTCTCACCGACAGACCGACCACGAATCTGTGTAAAAAGATACTCAACATCAAATGTAGTTAATTCTTTGACATTTAGTTCACCCTCCACACAAGCACTAATGGTCTTTGCCATCACTTCCATCATCTGCTTCTGATCACCAGTTTCATTGGCAATCATCATTTGCTTCTCTTCTTTGACCAAGTAGGGTCTATATGACACCTCAACTCCAGTTGACGGTACTGTCAACCTGTAGGTATTAGTCACATTTAACTTAGGTAATGCCATTATATTCTCCAAATAATGTTATAAAAATTTTCTAATTAGTTCACCTGCAAGACCTTCAATGAAACCAGTATCGGTTGCATCTCCATCTTTGGACTTCCAGTTTTTATATGATAGTTCAACTGTCACTTCAAGTAACTGACCATCTTGACTCAACGGTATTGCACTCAATGTCGTTGGGTATGCTTTATCTAGCATAACTGTATAGGTAATATCGTCACCGAATACTAAATTCAGATCAAACTGACCCTGTGCTAAATCCAGAGGGCCTATCCTCGGCAGTCTGCCACGGATGGAGGAAGGTATCTTTCCTGCATCAAATAGTTCTTTCTTTGCTATAGGGAATGCTGTTCCCTTCTTAATATGTTGGATAATGACTGGATGTGTGTAGTTGTCATAATATCCAATCTCTTGATTTGCTTGATTGACTGCTAGATTCTGCCATATCTCAAAATAGTCTCTTACTTTCATATCATTGAGACAGTAAAAGGTCAATGTAATATCAGCAGTAGCATGACCGTATGCGATCTTGTTTGTAATCAGACCCATCTGCTTTTCGGTTGATAATATTTGTCTACCGGGAATTTCTGCGACCTTACACAACAAATTCATCTCTCGTGCATCACCCGTGAGAGGTGGTAGGAAAATCTTGAACAGATTCCCCATTGCCATACCACCACCCTTACCAATCTGTGATTTGAAATCATCTATTCCTAGTGCCACTATCTACCACCTATTCTTTTTCTTGAGTCTGCGTATACTTTCTTAGAGTTTGCTTTACGGAACTGTGCAGTCGGTAAGAAGGTTGCAATCTCCCATTCTGGCATGGGTACTTCTGCAAACCTACTTTTAACTTGTTTTGTCAAATAATGTTTAAAACATGGTTCGTAGAATCTCAACTTAGAGACTGCCTGTAACTTCTTGTATGTGATCTGGAACTTGGCATCATCGGTTGCCTTCATGTTGGCAGTTTCCATCAGTGCATCTAGCATTTTTGCACGAAGTATTGGTGGAAGATAATGTAAGTTCAAACCATAGAACCCTCCCTCGGCAGGGCCCACCACTATGATCAAGGGAAACAAATCGTAATACGGAAGTGTGTCCTTAGTCTTGGGATCATAGAAGAACATCTGCATCGTACCAACCAGTCCAGTTCTCGACAGATTCTTCAATGCGTTTCTCTGAATAAGAGGGTCTTCTTTTATCAATGCTTGACGATTGATAGACCTCATATTCTTTGCTTTGTTCATAAACCATTCACGACTTTCCTTGGTGCGAGGTGTTATCCCTGCACGGAATGCCTGTAGTTCTAGTTTGTTGAATATGTTACTCATAGTTCTATTTATACCAATTTAACTTGTTTTTTTTGTATCGTTCAAGAAAACCGTAATATTTATCTACATCCTTCTTTGTTATATCGGGTAATTTTTTCTCATAAGTCTCTCTCAAGTCATATCCTAGTTGTTTATACCAACCCATATGCCATCCATTCAGACTTTCTGGTCTTCCTAGTTTGATTATTCTGTCTGATTGAAACAGGGTAGTCCATTCCAACATATCAATCTGGTCATAATCCCCACTTGGATGTACCCATATACGAGAATTTGTTTCTTCTCCACGTTCTTTTGATTCTTCTCTTATTTCCAATTTGATATTTGGATAATCATCTACCATATCTCGTAGACCATAATTCGGTTTTAATACTCTCATCACTTCCCAGTTTTGATAATAATAATCCTCTATAACTCTATCTAAAGCACTTGAATCTCTCCATGTATATCCATATTTGGATGGGTCTTTATCTATATCTGAAACTGCATCAATACCATCCGTGATATGTTGTGAGATATGCAATGGGAGTATATTGACTTGATTGTGCCAATACTTATTTAACCACTCACCACCTCTATCCAGAGTCTCAAATGTTTCGTGGGGTAAACCAGCAATCATTGTCAATGTTTGATTGTAATGATTACCAGTTTTTCTGTTCTTTTTAAAATACTCTGCGGATGCAAGCAACCCTTCTTGCATCTGTAACGGGGAAAATCCTTTATTAATAGATTTGCCAGACGCATGGTTGAATGTCTCAATACCCATAGATTGACTGGTGAATCCCATATCAATCATATTATCCCAGTCTTGTTTTGCTCGTCTTATTAATAAATCACCACGAATGAATCCATGAAACTGAGGTTGAAAGGGAAGTTTTCTTACAATGTTTGCAAACTTCGATATATATTCAGAACTTGCATTAGCGGTCTCATCTGAAAGACAGTAATGGGTTACACCCCATTTCTCATAGTTCTCTTTTAATTCTTCTTCAAAGTTTTCTGCGTGTCTACTATGGTCACCTTTAACACCCAACGGGGAGAAGTCACAAAATGTGCATTTGAATATACATCCTCTAGACAACTCCATAGTCAATACTTCATTACTTCGTATGAAATCTCTTTCTTCGTATGATGTGTGTGGATTCTTATGAGGAAATGCAGGGTAGTCATTAAAACAGTCTATGATAACATACTGCCTTCCTTCCAAATCTATATGATTGAAAGGATTGACTTTGACTTTTACTTTAGGGTGTGGTGCATCTCCAGTAAAATAATCACACAAAGCAACAATCCCAAGTTCTCCATTGCCTATACAAAAGTAATCAACTTGTTCATGTCGGATAACATTTGCCAGTTTGCTTGCACCAACTACAATTTTTATCCAAGGGTATTTTTCCTTGATGTGTAATATGAGTCTATTTTGTTTTACTACTATAGGTTGTGCCCAGTGTATTGAGTATGTGAAGAATACACTAAACCCTATCCATTTGGTATTTTTAGTAATTCGAGTTTCAAAGAATTGAAATAGTTCCTCGTCATCCCATGCCTCAAGATAGTCCACAACCTCAATGTCCCACTTCCCAGTGTTCCTCAAATGAGTTGCAATCCTATGAGCACCAGTTCCCCTAACTGGCATTTCTTCCCAATTACCGGCATCATAAACTGCGTGTTCTGGAACAAATCCTTTACCTATAGGGTATGTAAAGGATGCACCTGTTATTATTAATCCATGATGTTTCATTTTTTTCTTCGAGTATAGGGTTTCAACGGTTTTGTTGATTTGGGAATAAGAGACTTCAACGGTTCATTCTTCTCAGTCCATATCTGAAAGTGCCATCCACGATCTTTGGCATACTCTTCTGCCGCCTTCCATTTGTTCTGGTTCTTGACATAGGTCAATGCTTCATTCAGATACCTCTTGGTCTTCTTACCTGTTGGTGGTTTGCGTTCTTTGTCTGGTTTTATTTCAATCAACCATGTAGACCCATCCTCACGAACGATTTTTAAATCCATGAAGTACCGATGATAACGATTGTCTACCTCGTATAGATAGGGTATGACAACCTCCTCGGATGACCACCGTTTCACATTGGGATTTTCGTCACACCATCGAAATGCGTGTTTCTCCCAAAGAGATCGGTAGACCACCTGTGTGTGATCACCCTCATACTTATTGGTATTTTTTACTCTATACCTACCACTATATGCCATAAAAACCTTATAAATAAAGATAATGAATTTCTAACTTACTTATTTATAGAGAAACTAAGATGTCCGAAGAAGCAGAACAAATTACTACCGAAGGTGAAGAATCTGTCAGATCAAAGATAGAATTAGAGTATCCTAGAGATAATCAAGACTATCAAGGTCGCATTATCTTTAATGTGATGAAAGAACAAGAAACTGATCTTGGGGATGTATTCGGTAACATTGAGAAATTAGGTGCCGAAGGATTCGCTGCATTGGGTGAACTCTTGTCTAGTATTGGTAGTGGTGATGGTTCTGAGATAACTGGATTTGAAGGGAAAAACGAAGAAGTTACAACCAAAATAAAACATCGACCATTGGAATCTTTGGATAGACAAGTATCTCTCTATCTCCCTATCGGTCTACAGTATCGTGACAATGTTGCGTATGATAATATGGACTTGGGTGGAATGGGTGCCGCCGCAGAACAAGGATTGATTAGTGGTCGAGGTGCGATTACCTCTATGATTGATGGTGGTATGAAAACTGTAGCGGCAGGGTTGAAAGGTGCAGCGAATAAAGATGTTGCAAAACTAGGTGCAGTGAAACTTGTATCTGCACTGCCAGATGAAGTTACAGGTGCGTTCAAGTCTGCCGCTGGTGTTACATCAAACCCCAATACACGAGTACTATTCAAACAAGTAAACCTCCGAGAGTTCTCGTTTGTATTCAAGTTTATTCCTACATCAAAAAAGGAAGCAGACGAAGTCAAGGAAATCGTCAAACTTTTCCGTACAGAACTATATCCAGAAAACATTGTTCTGCCCTTACCGGGAGAAAGTGCAATCTCTATCGGTTATCGTTTTCCAAACAAGTTTCAGATAGACATTGAATACAAAGGTAACCCTATTGCCACAAAAATTAAACCGTGCTACCTCCGAGATGTGGGTGTAACATATAATAACACTGCAATGTCAATGCATAGTGATGGTAACTTCCAAGAAACAGAAATGACATTGGCATTCCAAGAAAGCAGAACTCTCAATAGAAGAGATGTTGAAGAGGATGGATTCTAATGGGAACAAAATATTTTAGAAACTTTGGTATAGTTGCATATCGATTTGGTAGTAATGAATCACCAGTACTTTTCAACAATTTATCGCAATATGTTGATATTATAGATGGTCTCAAAGATACAGTATCTTTCTCTTCCAAACATACAATTATTGCGGGTGATCGACCAGACACATTATCATATAAATTGTATGGGTCTACGGACTATTACTGGACATTCTATTTGATGAACGACCATCTCCGTGAATCAGGATGGCCCATCGAAGCACAAAAACTTCTTGACGAAATAAAAATAAAGTATCCTCATCGAACAGTCACAAGTAATGATGTCCTCGCATCGGACTTTGCGGTAGGAACTACTGTGACTGGAAGTGTAACTGGTACGGTTGGTACTATCATAAAACGAGACCTTGACATGGGTCAACTTGTTATTGAAACAGTAGATAGTAAAGCATTTATTGCTACCGAAAGTATTCAATACACGGCACAAGATGGAGCATTCTATACTGCACAATTGGTGGCAGAATCCGAACAGTACAATGCAGTTCATCACTACGAAGATGCCAACGGTGTTCATCAAGACTTACCGATATACGACTATTTAAACGCACCCTCTGGTGCAACTGCCATCACCAATCGTAATCGTGTGGAGAACAGAAATGATGAATTGAAGCAGATTGTTGTTTTGAAACCATCAGTAATTGAAAGAGTAGTGAGTGAGTTTAATAACTTCCACAAACAGGTCAGGTAATAGTGAGTCAGTACAAAACGACACAATCCCAACAGTATAAGATTACCAAGGCAACAATCACAGCAGATCGTCTTGGTGGTCAGGCAGGGGTAAATAAATTAGATGTTCGAGTATCGATTGTCGAATTAAATTTATTTGAGAGTCTGGATAAACCTTATCTTACAGGTTCGGTAGTTATTCTGGATGACAAAGCAATATTTGATAAGATGAACTTTCAAGGAACCGAGAGATTGTCACTCGAAATGTCATCGGTGGACAACGACTTGGAAACGGTGATGTCTCGTACATTCATTATGACAGGTATCGAAGATTCTGTCAAGTCAAATGACAACGGAAAGTCTAGTATAGTTTCATTTACATTACTAGACGAACACGCATTCCTGTCATCTGTCAAGAAGATTAGTAAGTCATTCAATGGCAATATTGATGAGATAATGATCAAGTTGCTTGCAACCGAAATGAAACTGGACATCGATACTTCATACCTTGCATTACCCGATGGTAAGACTGCTAATCCAATACAGACTAACATGAGAGGCATTGTTCCTAATCTACATCCCATCGATGCGATCAAGTGGTTGTGTAGTCGTGCAACAACAGTAACTGGTTCTCCATTCTTTGTCTATGCATCAATGCATGATAACAATCTGCGTTTGGGTAATCTAGATTCCATGTTATCACAAAAACCGTGGAACACAAAACTACCCTACACATATAACCCTGCCAATGTTTCGAGTGCAGATGCTCAGACTGAATTTGAAAGAACTTTCACTATCAAAGCACTCAAGATTGCCAAGAGAGGAAATAGTCTTAAATTGATTCAGCAAGGTGCGGTGGGTTCATCATTGAACAATACCAATCTAAACACTGGTCAAGTATCCAAGCATCATCATAGTATAAGGGGTGTGCTAGATAAGTTAGAACTACAGAACATTATTGGTAAGAATCAAAATGTTTTTGATCGAGATTTTAAGTTGGGAGATACTTTGGTTGATGAATATCAATCACACAAATTTCATACGGTGACCTCGACAGGTACCTATGGTCGAAAGAAAAGTTATCACGATGAGTATGACACCGCACAGTTTAAAAAGAAAGTAGAGAGTAAAGCAATTCTTGGTCATATGTACAAAAACATGATGAATGTCATAGTAGAGGGTGCAGGGTTTATCATCTCGAAAGCAACGGTTGGTGATATTGTTAGTTTAAAGGTTGTGAACGATAATGTGGAAAGTTCTGCTGTTGCAACCGAAGATCAACTTATCGATAAGGCAAAGTCTGGTAATTTTCTTATCTATGACACAAGACATACCTTCCAAGGGACACAACATACGGTCTCAATGAATGTGTGTAAACTGGAGAAACTTCCGTAATGCCTCAACCAATTTTATCTGAGTTCTATGGAGACAATACACGATGGTTCATTGCGACTGTTGTGGATGCTTCACCCCCATATGGTTATGAGGGTCGTGTGAAGATTCGTGTTCATGGATTACACACAGAATCGACTCGACTAATTCCTCAAGCAGACTTACCTTGGGCACAGTGTGTTGTTCCTACTACCGAGGGTGGTGCATCTGGTATCGGAAGAATGCCTCAACTACAACCAAGTGCATTGGTATTTGGTATGTTCATGGATGGGGTAAACTCACAGACACCCATCGTGTTAGGTTCACTTCCTCATGTGGAGTTTCCTACGACAGTACAATTGGGTCAGATAGATGAAGATATTGTGGTAGATAACAAACCAGAAGGACTCTGGGAAAAGATTGCGGAAACAGTCAAACCAAAAGAAGTTGATATTCGGAACGAAGAAACAGGGAATATTCCGAGTACAGTAAAAACCCAACGAGAGAATACAGCAGTAAAGTTCTTCTTGAATGTGGGGTACACCGAGAAACAAGCAATCGGACTGACCGCAGGATTATCAATTGCCTCTGGTATGCGTACTGGTGTTAATAGACAATCGAAAGGTCTAGCAAGATTTAGTGATAGACGATTTGATGATCTTCAAAAGTTTGCTAATAATAGTGGTACTTTTATGACCCAACTAGCATTTATTGCCTACGAGTTAAATGGTACTCAGTCATCTGCCAACATACGATTATTGCAATCCGACAGACTTGATAATAAGGGTATCTGCCACATAGTAGGTAAATACTATTTGGGCAATGCCTCCATTGTGAGACAAATAGAATTGCAAGCAAGACGATTGACGGATAGGATAGTATAATGGCATTAACAAAAACTAAATTAAATTCTGTTCTGAAAGGTGAAGAACGAAGAAACAGTCTACGGACAAGTAGATACCAAGAGAAGACTACGGAATCTGTTGATGAAACCTTTGTAAAAAGAAACACGACTCTTGGTCAACAAGATGGTGAGATTCTTGGAGGGGTCAAATCATTAGGGCAAACTTGCAACTCTAGTGAAGAGGTCATTACAGGTCATGTCGGTAAACTTACCGATGATTTTCCTACATCTGGTGCGAAAGGTAATGTCCTTGTAGTCACCAAAGATACCGTGGTGGATTCTAATGGTGAGTTCCTACGATTCAAGGAAGATACAGATTCGGCAGGAAGTCTTGTTCTCAATTCATTGTCTGTTGACTCTGATGGTTCAGGTAATGTCTCTGTAAACAGAGGTGTAGGTCGAGACTCTGCTGATGAAGCACGAGGGTTCGGAACTCTTAGTACCACGGTTGCCGCCTTGACAGGTCTCCCTTCTATCAAATCAAGTAATCCTACTTCTGCATTAGCAGTTACTTGTGATGGTACTGCCGAAAGTATCTCCAAATGTATTGCTATTGCACAGGACAAAAAGTCCGAGGCATATCAGTCTTTGATTGACTTTACTACCACTGTGGATGCATTGAGACCAAAATCTGCGGGTGGTGGTGGAATAATGGGTGCAATCTCGGCAGTCACCAGTGCACTTACTTTTGCCAGTAATCTTACTTCTACTTTTAGTTCAATCGCACCTGTTGCTGAATTAAACGGTAAGATAAATGCAATTCAAAGCAAGATCGATGCAGGGGTTGCCAAGGTCAATGCTAAAATTGATGAGGTTACAGGTGAGATAGAAACAGGAATAAAAGATGCCCTCCAGATAGACAAGATAGAGGGATTCATTCAAACTACCAAAGATACCGTTTTGAATGACACTGGGATTAAAGGATACAAAGAAGAGTTTCAATCACTAAAAGAAGAACTAGATTCACTAAAAGATATGAAAGCAGTGGTAGAATCTGATGTTGCCAATGTCAAGAGTGCTATCGATGAAGCAACTGGGGCAGTAGACGAATTCAATTCCGCATTTGATGGTCGTACAGACAAGGGACTTTCTGGTGTGGTACAAAATCTGGGAGAAGGTCTTTCTGGTACTGCCTCTACATTTATCTCTACTCTAGTCGATGGTGGTATTAGTACCACTGAGGGAGAAAGAAAGAAAATACTCGAACAGTTTGCCAGTCAAGATGCCACACAGAAAAAAGAAGCAATCAAGACACTGACAGATAAATCTGATAATGTATCAGATCGTATGAAAGGAATCCTTGCTACAGATGAGGGAACAACCTCTACATTAGAGATGCAAGTTCAAATGATCGAAAAGGCAAAGGCACAAGGTGTTCCCGAACAAGAGATTGTGATTGCCCAACAAGAGATTTCGTTGATTGCTGAAAAGATGAATTTACTAGACACTACCATCTCTGGCACTGTTATTATTGATGCGAGTCTGTATGAAGAAGGTGAACCTGTTATGACCGACAAGTGGGATGGTCGCAATAGTCCAGACGATGCCTTTACCTATGTTTCATCGGTAGAAGAACTAGATGCAGAATTTACTAGGGTGAAACGAGATGTGACCGAGGTTATTGTTCATGCCACGGACACTCACACCAATAAGGACATCGGTTCTATAGAGATAAATAATGTACATATTGATCTAGGGCATGACGGTATTGGATACCATTATGTTATACGAAGGGATGGTAGATTGCAACGAGGCAGACCAGTAAACATAGAGGGTGACCACGCACCAGTAAACGGTCACGACAGATTTTCTATTGGTATTGTGATGGTTGGTGGTATCAATGTTTCTACTGGTGAGGATAATCCAACAGACTATCGATCCTCTCAGGCATTTACACGAGAGCAGTTTACGACACTAGAGAAATTTTTGGGTGGGTATTATCGTAGATTTCCCGGTGGTCAGGTGTTTGGTCACAATGATCTTGATGTCAACGAATTTGACCCATATTTTGATGTTGTGGATTATGTCGAGTCTGTATTCAGAAAAAGAAATCGAACTGATGAACCATTGAATGCTAGACCACTAAGTCCATCGGAGATGAATAGTGACAACTAAAAAAGACAATTATGATTTACGAGTTGAGAAACTCGGTGAGGGACTAGAGAATACTTTGGGTGTTGCTCAAGATGGTATGCAAGACCCTACAGGTGAATACCCCAAACGAGATTATAATTTTGGGTCATCTATCAATAAGGCATCTCGTGGTTCTAAGATAAACAACCTCTATGTTGGGGGTGGTGACATTGGTGTGTCCTTGGGCATTGAACCACAGAGACCATCCGAGTATCCGTTTAACCAAGTACAGGAAACTATTTCTGGTCATGTGATTGAACAGGATGACACTCCCGGTGGGGAAAGAGTACTGATCAAGCATCGTACAGGTGCAGGGGTGGAGATGAGAGCAGATGGTTCTGTTATCATTTCTGCCGTAAACAATAAGGTAGAAGTCACTGGTGGTGATCAGACCGTTATCATTGAGGGTAATGGTAATCTCGTGTATCAAGGTAACTTGAACATGAAGGTGACTGGTGACTATAACATTGATGTTGGTGGCAACATGAACCTCAATGTGGCAGGAAGTCTACGAGAGAATATCCTAGAGAATCACCGAACAATTACCACAGGTAATCGTGAAGAAACTGTCAAGAAGAGTAAGATAAGCAAAACCATGAGTACACAAACCGATGTGATTCTTGGTGACCATAATGTAGATGTTAAATTGGATCAGACTACTGCGGTTGAAGGTAATATAGAAATCGCAGGAGGATCGTCAGTCTTCATGTCAGGTGAAGAATCCTTTGCGGTATCTGCCGATGTTGCCAATATTACTGGTGGTAAGTATGTCTCTGTGTTAGGACAGAGAGGTGCGATTGGTGGTAAGTTGGTTGACTTCACAGGTAATGTATTCCAAGGTGGAGAGGGTGCAAAACCATTTAATTCAGGTGCGGTATTCTTTGGTTCCTTCTACGGTAAGGCACTCGAAGCAATCAAATCAAATCATGCTGACAAGGCAGACCTTGCATTGAGATCGTACTACGCATCAAACGCAAAGAATTCATTGACTTCCGTTACAGCAGGAACAGCAGGGTCATTGGGTGCAGGAACATTCTCACCACCTAAATTACTGGCGGCAAGTTTCCATGTACCAATGTTTGCGGATGAAGAGATGGCACTGCCGAGTGGTCACACAGAACCACCTCAAGCACACATCACCCCCGACTGGGTAGTCGGTCAAGTTGCTAATGGTGACTTTGCGATTAGGACTGTTGTGGTCGATGGTGGGGATGTAATGTTGACCAAGACATTACTCAGTGATGACTATGAGGATGTGTTTAATAAAATACCGACAACCCAAGAGATTCGGTCTGCATTTAGAAACAAGGCATCCAGAGATGCAATTGGAGGAATACTTGTTTCCGAAGAAAGACTCAATCGCAAATACAAAATGAAATCACCTCCCAAGATTGGTCGGACAGTGAAGAAATCCCCATCATCCAGATTCGGATTTGAACCTATTGGTAATGCAATTGAGAATAGAGGAAAGAGGTTTACACCATGATAATATTAGTTGATCCAGTATATAATCCTAACAATCAGGGACAGATTACATCTGCAACCAAACTCGGTCCCGGTGTGACAATTGCCAAATTCCTTGGTGCCTATGGTGACAAGACACCGTTTAACCATGTGGTAACCAACACGGCAAGACAACAGATTGCTCGACACTTGTATCTCCAAGCAGAAGCAATGCGTATCATCAATGGTAATACTGTAAACTTCAACGATGTTCGTATGGTCGTTTCCGAAGGACTCTATAAACTCCGAGAAGGGGACTTGAACGATATAACCATGCAAAAGAAAGCAGATGGTAGACTGGTTTACTATCAGATAGTAGATCAGGAAGGTAATATCAGTTTGGAGAAGACATTTGATGTGGCAGAATATCTGAAAGATTATATCAAGTTCAAGGCACTCTATCTTGACTATGATAACTATAATCCAGATGGTAGTCTTACTGCACAGATAGGGATTGAGTTCCCGACAACACCAGAATCCTTTGATATTCTATTTGATGGTAAGGTCGAAACTTATTTTAATAATCACCTCCAAAGTAAAAACGAATTAGTAGAAATAGAGGAAAGTGACTAAAAAGTCATATAAATAGAACTATGGCAATAAGAAGATCATTCGCACAAGAAGATACTAATCTCCAAACATCATCGATAACATCGACTAAGGAGAAACAGTATACGGATATTGATTTAACTTTCACTGCAAAACCCTCTAGTGGAGAAATCTACAAGAAGTTTGGGGCAAGTGCGGTGAAACAATCAATAAAGACACTCGTGCTTACTAATTCTCACGAAAAACCATTTAATCCAAATTTTGGTGGTAACATGACATCAGCATTATTTGAATTAGCAGATAGACAAGGTTCCTCTATGGTACGAAGAAATATCATACAGAATATCGAAGTCTATGAACCAAGGGCAGAAGTTATTTCTCTAAGAGTAACTGCCACACCAGACAACAATAGTATAGATGTAGTACTAATATTCAAAGTGGTGAATACTGAGGAACAAGTCGAATTCACCACCACACTAGCAAGGTTAAGATAATATGGCAACAACAATAAAATCAACAGCGTTAGATTTTGATGCGATCAAAAATAACCTAAAAACCTTTCTTGCACAGAAAGATGAGTTTTCGGATTATAACTTTGAGGCATCTGGTCTGTCAAACATTCTGGATGTTCTTGCATATAACACCCACTACAATGGATTGACTGCTAACTTTGCCTTGAACGAATCCTTCCTTGGGACTGCACAGTTGCGTAGTTCTTTGGTATCTCTTGCCGAGGGTATTGGATACATTCCAGATTCGATGAACTGTGCCCAAGCACTTATCAATGTCTCATTGAATCTTTCTGGTGTTACGGATCGTACTTCTACCGTACAGATTCCCTCTGGATTCAAGTTTAATGCAACAGTTGATGGCATCGACTATGTATTCCAAACTCAAGAAGACATCACGGCAGAAGAAGATAGTAATGGTAATGGTCTGTACAAATTCAAGACTGCAACTGGTGACACGAATATTAAAGTATTAGAAGGTACCGAAAGAGTTAAAACCTTCCTTGTATCTCGTGCCGAAGATAACGAAGTATACATGATTCCCGACAAGAATATGGATACTTCTACTGCGATTGTTCGAGTGTATGAACAACCATCGTCTTCTGTGTTCTTACCATACACAAATATTACTAATGCCAATACCATTAGTTCCAACTCTACATTGTACATTCTCAAAGAATCACCCAACGGTTTATTTGAATTATCGTTTGGTAATGGTGATACTCTAGGACAAGCACCTAAGACTGGTTCAAAGGTTACTGTAACATACCTTGCTTCCAGTGGTGCAGAAGCAAATACTGCGAAAGTATTTGAACCACAGACAACTGTGTCTGTTGCAGGGTCTAATTATGATCTTACTGTATCGACTGTTTCAAAAGCAGTAGGTGGTTCTGATAAAGAGACTGACGAATCTATTCGACAGAATGCCCCATTCCAGTATGCAACTCAGAACCGAATGGTTACTGCGGTTGACTATGCATCATTGGTACTACGAAACTTCTCTACCTTGATCAAGGACATCCAGTCCTTTGGTGGTGAGGATGCACTTGAACCAGAGTTTGGTACAGTGTTCTTGTCGATTCTATTCAATGCAGATGTGGATGATGTAACCGTACAGAATACAAAGGATTCAATCCAAGACCTCGCAAAACAATTATCAGTTGCATCTTTCCAACTCAAGTTTTCTGACCCTGTCAAGACTTTCGTGGGAACAAATACATTCTTCCAGTTCAACCCAAGTCTGACCACATTGTCCGAGAACACTATCAAAGATAATGTGAATAATACTATTAGAACTTATTTTGCTGATAACACTGGTAAGTTCGGACAGTCATATAGACGATCTAATATGTTGACACTCGTTGATGACATATCCCCTGCAATTTTATCCTCTCGTTCAGAGACATTTGTTCAGAGACGATTTATTCCGTCTCTGACCAAGGTGGAAGATCAGACATTACGATATGCTGTTGAATTGGCAATACCCGATGATGTAAATCATATTATTACCTCTTCATCGTTTGTGCTCAACAATAAGATTTGTTTGTTGAGAAACAAGTTAGGTTCAAATAAACTGGAAATATTCAATAACGAAGATTCGGTAGTTGTTGTGGACAATGTTGGTTCGTATACTGGAGACACTGTTTCTATTGTGGGTCTACAGATCGATAGCATCATTGGTGCTGATGGATTCGTCAAGATAATTGCAAAACCTGCAAATGAAAGTGCATTATCTCCTCTAAGATCAGACATCCTAGAGATAGACTCCACACAAACAACTTCATCTGTGGTTGAGATTGACGCTGGAGTTACTACCTAATGCCTCACACTAAGAAAGATTTAACACTAACAGATATTGGTCGAAGGGAACTTGGTGGATTTACTACTCATACAGTAGATAGTATTCTTCCGGGATTCTTCCAAGAAGAATACCCTAAACTTGTTAGTCTATTGAATCATTATTATGATTTTCAGCATACGGATGATTCTCCTGCCAAGATGATTCACGACTTATTTTTAAATCGAGACATCACGCAGACAGACTTAGAATTATTATCATATATCGAAGATGAACTTCTGTTAGGACAATCTTACTTTGAGGGATTCAAAGATAAAAGGGCAGCGGCAAAATATTCTAACCAATTGTATCGTTCAAAGGGAACCAAGTTTTCTATTGAACAGTTTTTTAGAATCTTCTTTGGAGTTGACCCCGATGTAATTTATACAAAACAAAATGTATTTAAAATTGGGGAAGAGAAATCTACTATCGGTGATGAGAACCAGAAATACCTTACTGATAATAAATTATATCAGACATTTGCACTGCTTGTCAAGACAGATGTGTCTTTCAAGGAATGGAAAGAACCGTATAAGTTGTTTGCTCATCCCGCAGGAATGTTTATTGGTTCGGAAATTCAGATTGTAGCGGCAGTAGAAGATGCTCTGACTGCTCCATTGGTCGTGATTGAACCACCACCACCTCTTGCGGTTCATGCATCAGCATCATTCGGAGACTTTACGAATACGGATATGACAGCACTTGTAGATGACGAATATATAGATTCGGCAGGGGTTCTAAGTAGAATTAGACCAGAACTCATTTCACTGGATACTTTCTCGTTAGAACAGATACAAACTATTGAGAATCAGTACTCATCTTTGAGAGAGGCACAGATCGCAGGGTCTCCAACATTTGATGATTCAGATCAATTCCAGACTAATGGTATGGATTTGAGTAATAACTTTGCATTCGAGACAATGGATCAAGAACAGCATCAGTGGTTCAGTGGGGACTCTGATCAATATGTGAAAAGTTTCACATTATAACTTACAAACTCTTATAAATAGTAAGAACAACAGGACTATGAAATGGCAAAACAGACATTAAACAGAGGCACAGTAGCAAACGATGGTACAGGTGATACCCTACGAACTGCCGCCCAGAAGATAAATGAAAACTTCACCGAACTGTATACTGCCATTGGTGGTGATAGTGCGACTGCGACAGTAACATTAACTGCTCAAGGGGCAGTGTTTGAAGGTCAGTCACCAGATGCACACGAGACTACCCTCATAGCAGTAGAACCTACTGCCGATAATTCGATTTTCTTACCCAACGATACTGGTACCATAGTACTAGATTCTGATACTCAGACATTGTCCAACAAGACTATTCTTGTTCCCACACTGACAACACCAAAGATTAAAGATGCTAATGAGAGTCACACCTACAACATAACAGTCGGTGACATCTCTGCGAATCGCAATGTTGCACTTCCTGCATTGGGTGCTAATGACACCGTAGTATTTGAGAATCATACTCAGACATTGACAAATAAGACTCTTGATCTACCAACACTAAACAATGTAAAGATTGGTGGTATTTCTGGTGGTGCAGTATTATTGGATAGTGCCAGTAATGAACACATCAAGTTCGTTACCACTGCCAGTGCGGTCAACAACATTACGGTCAAAAATGCCTCCACAGGTAATTCACCTATTATCAATGTAGAGGGTACTGATACTAATATATCTCTTGAACTCGCCGCAAAGGGTACAGGTGGTATTGAAATTAAAAACAAACTGGTTCTTGAAAAAGGAACCGATATTGCATCAACCACTGCGGTTGATCTGACTGAACCTCTAACAATTTTCAACTCAGGTAGCACAATCAGTCCTACCATTGCAGATGGAACTATACAGGGTGAAGTACAATACTTCTCTAATATCGGAGCAGGAACAGTAAAACTACAGAATACTGGTACAAATATTCAGGGTACTGATTCTGCGGGTGGTTATTTACAGTTCGATCAGGGAGATGGTTGTATCTTAGTGTGGAACACTACAGTGAGTAAGTGGTTCTTGGTGTCCAACAATGGTGTAGTCACATACTAAATTTAAACAGTAGAATAGAATAATAGGAACAACATAATGGCAATTTTAACAAATCCAATTAAAAAGCAAGTAATTCAAGACTTGAAGACCGATATGGATTCTTCTGGTACTCACTACTATGCGGTAATTGGTCGTTCTGAGCAGTGGGACTCAGCAGATACAGTACCTACCGCAGTCAACTCTGCAAGAGAAGAAAGAAACTTTCGTCTGGGTTTACAGTCTGCTAAGAAGTTAGTTGACCTCACTTTCTGTGTGCCAAGATATAACTGGTCATCGGGTGCAATCTATTCTGCATATGATGATGCACAGGTTGGGTATCCTACTCAGACATACTATGTGATGAACGATAACAACCAAGTTTATGTTTGTGTTCAACGAGGAACTAACCTTGCAGGACAAGCACAGGTATCAACAGTTCAACCGACTGGTGGTACTGATGGTGTTCCTTTCGATACTGCGGATGGTTACATCTGGAAGTTCTTGTATTCTATTGGTGCTTCTGATGCTACCAAGTTCATGTCTGCTAACTATATTCCAGTAAAACTACAGGGTGCCACAGATGGTTCATCAACAGCATCCGAAGTAGAGCAACTGGCAATTCAGAACGCTGCAACTGTGGGACAGATCATCGGTTATGCGGTTGACTCAGGTGGTGCAGGATATACCGATACCCCAACAATCACGATTGGAGGAAATGGTACCTTGGCAAAGGCAGGGGCAACGGTCTCTGGTGGTCAGGTATCCAAGGTAACTGTGATTGATAGTTCAGGTACATTGATGTTTGGATCGGCATATGACTATGCCACTGTATCAGTAACAGGTGGTGGTTCACCAACAAAACCTGCAAAAGTTCGTGCTATTTTAGGTTCACCATTAGGACTAGGTGGTGATCCGAGGGATGATCTCCGTTCTACTGCCATCATGTTAAACACTAAACCTAGTGGTGACGAATCAACTGACTTTATTGTTGGTAATGACTTCCGTCAGGTTGGTATATTGAAGAACCCATTGGACTCTGCGAGTTCTGTACTATTCACAGACACAACTGCCATTGCATTGAAGAAACTAAACTTTGCTTCTGTAACCAGTGGATTTGTTGCAGATGAACTTATTACTGGTGCCGTATCGGGTGCCAAAGCATATGTTGACAAGGTAGGAACAAACGAGTTACACTTCCACCAAACCGAAGATACTGGATTCACTGCCTTCCAATCAGGGGAACAAGTTACCTCTACCGCAGGAAGTGGTACAACTGCAGCGAGTAATCACATCACTACTCCCGAAATTGACATTATGTCTGGAGAAGTGCTATATATTGATAATCGTGCAAAAGTATCACGAGCAAGTGACCAAACCGAAGATATTAAACTCGTAATTCAAATTTAGGATAAGCGATAATGCCAAAGACATTTACATCCAATGTATTCTCCTCCTCTTACAAGGATGATTTTGTAGATAGTGATAACTATCACAGAATCCTCTTTAATAGTGGTCGTGCTCTGCAAGCAAGGGAACTCAATCAGTTACAAACTATTATCCAAGAGGAAATAGGAAGATTTGGTAGAAACATTTTCAAGGAAGGTGGTGCTGTCAATCCCGGTGAACCAATGATCCATGAGGTTGAGTTTGTCAAGTTGAATACAGGAGCGGTAGATAACGAACTTCCTGCTGATACAACTACTCTAGTCGGAACAACCTTTACTGGTGCTACTTCAAATGTTGAAGCAAGGGTAATAGAAGTTATTCCTGCCGAAAATGGTGACCCTGCTACATTGTTTGTTCAGTATACAAGCAGTCAGAATGCTGACTCAAATGTAAATGGTATTCGTTTCTTCCCAGATGAAATCATCAACAACACCGCAAAAAATTTAAAAGTGGCATCCACTGTTGGTACTAATCTCCCTACTGGTCGTGGTTGTAAGGTTGCGAATGGTACAGGTGACTTCTTTACTCGTGGGCATTTTGTATTTGCAAAGGGTCAGTCAATTGTCCTTTCCAAATATAACAGATACCCAACTGCGACTGTTGGTTTTAAAATAACAGAAGACATTGTAACTACCGCAGACACCGATGCATTATATGATAACCAAGGGGCAACTCCGAACTTATCCAGTCCCGGTGCGGATCGTTACCGTATCCAACTCACTCTGATTGACAAAGCAAATATTGCCTCTGACGAAAACTTTGTATACTACTGTGATGTGGTCGATGGTAAAGTTGTTGACCAAGTAACTGGTACTGACGATTACAATGCTCCCAATGAATTGGTTGCTACAAGAACTAAAGAAGAGTCTGGTGACTATGTTGTAGAACCTTTCACAGTTGACTTCACTGATTCTGATGCCACACTTACTGCCACAGTATCAAAAGGTGTTGCATATGTGAATGGTCATCGTGGTGATACCGAGAAACCTAGAGCACTTGACATCACAAAATCTCGTACAACCGCAACAGTTAATAATCAATTTACTGGTATTGCCTATGGGCAGTACTTTATTTGTAGTGGATTAAA
>Ga0181402_1000090_pt1 | contig 30092 bp, 23 predicted proteins | sample 25SPOviralmetaG_FD_130131 | JGI IMG/M metagenome (GOLD analysis project Ga0181402, IMG submission 130131) | Marine viral communities from the oligotrophic San Pedro Time Series (SPOT) site, San Pedro Channel, CA, USA - 25 SPOT_SRF_2011-08-17 | ecosystem: Environmental > Aquatic > Marine > Strait...
AAATATTTTAATTTTAATTTAATTTTTATTTTTTTATTAATATTTTTTTATAATTTTATAAATAATTTTTTAAATTTTATTATTATTTTTGCTGTAAATATTTTTTTATTTATTTTTTCTAGTTTTTATACAATTTGATTTAAATTTTTAATAAATATTTATTTTAATTTTATATTTAATTTAAATATTTGTTAAAATTTTGTTTTAAATTTTGAAAGATTTTTTATTTTATTTTTTATAAATTTGTATATTATCATGTTATTTATTTTATTATTTTAATATATTTTGTTATTATTCAGGTTAACAAAATATATTATATTTAACAATCTTGTGCCTAATTTTGGCTTTTTACATCATTTATTATTTAAAATGCCTTTTATTATGGAGCGTATCAGTGTTTTAAATATTTAAAGATGTAAAATAAATTCTTTCACAAATTTATAAATTTTTTAAATTTTATTTCTATTTTTGAGAGATTTTTTTTTATTTTGTTTTAAAGCTTTTCGTTTAGTCCTTTTTTTTTTAATATTTTTTAAAACTTTTCGTTTGGTCTTTTTTTTATTATTTTTTATAACTTTTTGTTTTTTCTTTTTTGTTTTTTTTTGTTTTTTATTCAATGATAATCTTAAAGTGCCACCAGATAAGTTTAATAATGTTGATAATGCTACCTCCTCTTCGGGAGATCTAGATTGTGTCAGCAAACGTTGAGGAGCATTTGGTTGCTTACCCATATTATAAAGTATTCCCATAACAGAATTAGCATCTGTTGTTACTGGATCAGAAGTTGGAAAGTTTTCTTTTAATAAATTGATAAATTTATCAGTTTCTGCCTGCAAAGATGGTAATGAAAATATTGCCGCTTTTTCTGCTAATTCAATACTTTCTTTTAATGCTCTTTTATTAAAATCTTTAAAATGTTCTCCAATTTGAGGCATCTTATCCTCATTACTATATGTATATAATTGAGTATTGGTTTGATATGATGATATCATATAATCTATTAATAAATTTACAAAAAGTGTATAATCATATGTTGTTTCAGCTATTTCAACCAAATTATTATATCCTAAATTTGAAATTTCACTTATTTTTTGAAAAAACTGCTTAGTGTCCTCATTAATTATCCATTCTTCATTTATAAATATAAATTGTTTAAAAAGGTTAAATATAATTGTTAGTCCCTTTTTCAATATATTTTCAAAATATACTACATCCTCTATCCAAAAATTTTCAGTAATTTTGTCTGGACCTACATAACTCGACCACAGCATCATCTCCTCTCGCAATTTCTCATCCGCACTACTTAAAAGAGTTATCATAAACTGATCTGTAGATAATAAATTATAAATATGAATAATTATTATAAAATAATAATATTTTAGCCAAAAATTTTTAAAACTAAATATAGCTTCTTGCTTTGCCTGATAAGCTTCAAAACCGGTCCACCAATTTGTTATAGCTTTTTTTCCAATAAAAATCAATTGCTCATTAGTGGCTTGGGGATATGTTTTAAAGTATAATATAATTTGTTGCTCAACTAATTTTTGTACAATTTCTGATTTAAATATTGTTGGTGCTATTGTTTCTATTAATTCTGTTTCTCTTGTCTTATTAGCGCTGACGGTAGCGTATTCTAGAGCTTCTTGGAATTTTGGATTTAAATATAAAAGAAGAGCTGCCTCATCTAGTGATGATGCAGAATTTCCCAACTCAGTTGCTATATCATTTTGATTTTTTAATATCTCTTGATATATCTCAGTTAATACAATATTTAAAATTTCAGCTTTATTTTCTGGTAAAGGAATCTTATCAATTATTAACATCATTTTTTTACCTACTAAATTTAATTTATTAGCTGTATCTTTTTCAGTTTCACTAATTTCTCCATCTCCAAGTATTATTTTATTATATAATGATTTAATAAATTGTTTTATAAACTCTTGCAATTTCGGTAGGTTCTCTCCCAGTTCTGCTGACCATTCATTATTATTTGTTAATATTGCATTAATAATAGTAGATTCAATATCATCGAGGCTACTACTTATTATATATAATAAATAAGGATATTTCATAAATAATGGATAAATTCCCCTATAAAATATTATACCAATTTCATTTTCAACACTATCAGTATCTTCGCCACCCATTTGTTTATATTTTTTATTTTTACCTCCACGTGGAAGCCTTCTTATATCCACTTCAGAAAGTCTACTTAACACTATATCTCCTATCCCTTTTGTATTATTTATATAATCATTCCATTCACCATAATTTTGACTAGGCCATCCCAAGATTCCCCAGTTACCTAATAACATTCCTTTAGATTGTGGGGTGTTCTGAGGATGGAGACTAGTTGCATCAATTGATTCTTTAAAATCATTTTCTAGTATATCAGTAAAATCCTTTGCTTTATCACAGTAACTACTAAGTTGCTTTTCTATTTCATTAAAATTTTTTCTAAATGTAGCATTACCTCCAGTAAATTTTTGTAATAGATCTTCTAATGAAAGATAATTATACGATGAAAATCCTTTTTTTCCTATATCATATATTAAATTAAATTTTCTTCTTAAAAAATCTCCATCCTCCGGACTAATTATTTCAAATTCTACCATTTTTTGCATGGGAGTAAGTGCACCTATTGGGGTATGTAAATGATCAGTAGCTACTTGGGCAAAGGATGCCAATGCCGCTGATGGCCCAGCTAATAATGTAGCGGCTTGCTCTTTAATAGAACTTTGTTGTGCTTCACTAGTTGCATTACTGTATGCTTCGTGTGCTTGTTGATTGATTTGAGCTACTGCGGTCACATTTTCTAGATGGTATTGTCCAATAGATGCTGATTTTGATGCTGAGTCAACTGCAGCATCCGTAACTGTTTTTGTTTCTGCTGCATCGTCAGTCGCCGCGCCTTCAGCATCATCTATTAACATATTAGAAGTTATTGAACAAAACATATTAGATGTAGTGAGGCTAGTATTAACAGTTAAAAGATTACACATATATTTCCATATATCTAATTTAACTATATCATCTTTAAAAATATTAGCTTGCTTGAATGTTTCTTCTGGTGAAGTTGTTGATATTTTATTCATTATATTAAATAATACATCATTACATAGTTCTATTAAAGTTTTTTTATATATAGCAATATATAAACCCCACATAGTCTTGATATAACCTGTTTTTTTAAATGCTTCTTCCCTATTTCCTGTCGCTCCAGCTTGCATGCGTGCCCGCCCGCCCGTTTTTTTTTTTATTTGATATATATAATCAACCCAATATTTTAAATAATTTAAAAATTTTGTAATATTTTTATTTATGTCTTCTATCTCTCCATTATTTATTGTAATTGACTCTCTCAATATCCTAAGTATATCATTTTTTTGATAATATGTTGCTCCACCTGGTCTGTAATAATAATGAGTTTTTGATTCGTTTTTTATAAAAATAAATGGTATTTGAAATAATTTACATCTAGCTGCTAATGGAAAATCTATTGTGAATAAAACGCTATTCTCTACAGAAAAATTCGGTAGAACCTCTCCTCCTCGCTGTCCTCCTCTGCCTCCTCCTCGCCGTGCGGTCGGCACACCTCGGCGAGGCAGCCGTTGCCCACTTGCAGGTTGACCATCGTCGAGAAAAAATGGAGCATGGGCTTCCGCCTGTAATGTTTCTTTTAAAAAAAATGCTTGTTCTGTATCACCTAATTCTTTACATATTACATATAAATTTATTAAAGACTGCCTAAGAGTTGGATCTATTGATAGAAGATATACAAATCCTCCAAATATTTCTATTTTCCCTTCTAAATGGGATTTTTTTTCAGCTGGGGTAAAGTTTATTCTAGCCACAAGCCAATGTCCAACTCCGGCACCGGCACCTGGTGTTCCAGGTTTAGTTTCATCTATATAGGCTTTTATAGCAGGTCCCATGGCATCATAAACAGCTGGTCTGTCTTTTTGTAAAATTTCTAATAATTTAGTCCACCAGTTTCCGAGTAGACCGGTGGTGCCGTCACCCATCGGCAGGCCGCCGGCCGTTAGTGGATCAGTTAAATTAATTACATTAGGCTCCATATTATTATCCTTCAATAATGCCCATGTTTCAATTATTGAATTTTTTGTCGGATTACCATTAAATATTGGCAATAATCTATTTAATAGAATTAAATTATTACGATCAGGTGGTTGGATGGGTGCATCAGTTGCAGGGGCTTGGTTGGCTGGCGGCGCAGGCCCAAGAAGGGTTACCGCTGGAGGCGGTGCTGGTATGGTCATCCCTAGAACTGCTGGCGCAGTAACCATAGAAGCAGGAGGTGTCCCGGTATAGGGGAGTGCCATAGTAACCGGTGGGGATGGTGTTTGGGGATCATCCTGATATCGTCCTTGATTATTTAGAAAACATACTATTCCAAATGAGGGAGATCCTCCATTTGGAGGATTATGTGGGATAATTGTAATTTTTACAATTTCATCGTCTCGAGTACGCTCAGCTTTAAAATTTACTCTTAATCCTATATTAGTTGGATCCGCATTAAGGTTATATTCATATTCGTATTCCTTATTATTTGGAAATTGAATCGACTTAAAATCTGATTCTGCACGACTTGCAGGATCTATACATGTTGCTGGCGTATCTACTTGATCAATTGGATTACTACTATAACTTTCAATATGTGATACAGTATCAATAAAAGCATACTTAATATTATCATATCCTAATGTTAGAGATGAACCTCCTTTACTAAGAGGTAAAAGATTACTTTGTACCTGAACTTCCTCAAACTCGGGCGGCGGCGACATGTCGGGTGTCACTCCTTCACCAGTAGCTATTCTATTCATATACATATGAAATTTACTATAAGAGGTGGTAGGTACCTTCCAAAAAGCGTCGGAGGCTAGGCCTGAAGCTTGATGAGCGATAAGATTATTTGCTGTTTGTTGAAAAAATAGATCTGCTCCAGTAATGCCTGGCGAGTAGTGTAATAGAGAACAGCAATTTTTCATTGCTATTTCTAAAATGTGTGTGGCAGTTCCATGACTTTGTGGTATAGTTGGAGGAGTATCACGTGCATCATGCAATATATCACCACTATTTATGTATTCATTATAAAATAAATTTCCAAATGATCCACTTGTAGTCATATATATATATATATTGTTTTTATTAAAATATATATATAAAACTTTAAAAGTAAATCAAAATATTATTAAAATTTAAATTTAAACCTTTAATAATATTATTATTAATGTCAAAAAGAAAATTAGAATCTCTCTCAACTAATAATCCTAAAATTATAAAATTTTTTAATGAACATGAATCTCTTGACTTTGATGAAACAATTCTTTCTTTTATTAATATTATTGAAAAATTAGAAGATACTGTTCAAAATAATCCTTCTAATCATTCTATTCAAAATATCCTTTCTGAAATTAAATCTATTAAAAGTGATATGACAAAATCTCAGTTAGAGACTTCTCAAAATTTTTCTCAACAATTTTCAGATTTTAAGAGAGAATATATTAATGATCTTCGTCTTAACTTAACTTCTAATGTTTCTGATAAAATTGAGCCTTTAATTAAAGAACAATTACTAATTCTTTTCCAAAAAACCGAATCATTAATTCCCAAACAAAATCAAGAACTTCAACATAAATTTCAAGAAACTTTAAAAAGTATTAATAAAGATACTGAAAAATTTATAAAATCTTCTATAACTGAATCTTCTCTTCAAACTTTTATCTCTCAAATTGATCAAAAATTAACATCTCAACTTTTTAATACACAACAACAAATTTCCCAAAATATGTCTAATCAAGAACAAAGACTTGATCAAAAAATTTCTGATATTTCCGAAAAAACAAATTCTCAAAATAATCTTTCTCAAACTCTTAATACTCAAGTTGGTGATTTACTCAAAAAACTTGAAAATTCATCTGCAAAAGGAAAAATGTCTGAAAATATTATAGTTAATATTTTACATTCTCTCTATCCTACTAGTCAAATTGATCATGTTGGACAAACAAAAGAAACTGGCGATATAATCCTTTCTAGAAAAGATAAACCTAAAATTTTAATTGAAAATAAAGATTGGGGTAAAAATGTTGTCCAAGAAGAAGTAAAGAAGTTTCTTCATGATATTGAAACTCAAAATTGTTGCGGAGTTTTTCTCTCTCAAAATTATGGAATTGCTAATAAAGAAAATTTTGAAATTAATATTCATGATGGTAATGTTTTAATTTATGTTCATGAAGCTAACAATGAACCTGAAAAAATTAAATTAGCTATTGATATTATAGACCATTTTAAACTTAAACTTGATGATTTTAAAGAAGATACTAATGTTGATTCAATTTCAAAAGATATACTTGATTCTATTAATACTGAATACCAAGCTTTTATTGCTAATAAACTTACTTTAATAAAAATTATTAAAGATTTTAATCAAAAAATTCTTAAACAACTTGATGATACTAAAATTCCTTCTCTAGAAGAATATTTATCTACTAGATATGCTACATCAACTAGTAAATATGTTTGTGAATATTGTGGGTTTATTGCTAAAAATGCTGCAGCCAAATCTGCTCATTTAAGAGGATGTTCTACTAAAAAAGCTAATAATAATCCACCGCAAATAACTGTTAATATAAATAAATAATATATATATTTATATATAGTTATGCCTGATGCTAAATATATTGCAAGAACTGAAAATATATCTGGTGAATTATTTGATGAATCTGTTCCTAGTTTAAATAATGATTTTGGTTGGCATCATATTACTGGAATTATGAGATATGGTATCTCTTTTCCTTTAGAAAAATTTATTGATGAATTACAAGGTATTTTAAAAGATGGTGGTCCTCCAGATGATAAAAGTGCAAAGCGAGAAGCTAGATTAAGATTTTTATATCACTGTTTTGAATCTAGAGAAATTCAAGATCTTTTTCCTCTTTTTTGTAATTATATAAATGGAGGTGGTGATTATTCATCAGGAACTTGGAAAGATGATCAGTATGATCTAAATTATTTAATACTCACTATTGCCGGTGGTAATATTATAACATTATTTGGCCAATTATTAGTTAATATGATTGATTCATTTACAAAAGCTACAAACGCCAATTATAATGTTCCTGATTATGAGTATGAAAAATGGGATATGCATGCTCAATGGTATTCTTCTGAAACTTTTGATTATGGAGAAGCAATTCAAACTAGAAATTTTATGTTTGATAATAACTTTAGAAGATGGAGTAAAGTTAATTGGGATATTATAAATGAAACTTATAGATTACTAACAAGCACCAATAAAACATTATTGAAGACTCTTGAAAAAAAATCTAGTTTTTCTAAAGAACAAATTGCTTTTCTAATTGTTTCTCATTTTTTAAATAATGATTACGATGGAAGTGTTGAAAGTGATATAAGATTTATTGCACGAGCCCCTTATAGTGATTTTGATTTTAAACTTTCTCCTAATATTGATCTTAATCTTTTAAAAGATATTGATTATGATGTTCAACCATTTATTGATGAGTTAGCTGCTGCTATTGAAAAAGAAACTAAATCTTCCGATACTCCTTTTGGACCTCCTCCAGCTGGATTTCTTCTATTAAGGGCAAAAACATTAATTGTCTGTAATTCTAGAGGAAATTTACCTGGATATACTAGTAAAGATCTTAAAGCTTATCAAAGTGAGTGTGCTATAGAATTAGGTCCCTGGGTTTATTCCTTATTTCCACAAACAATGCAAGCAGAATATTTAGATAGGGTTGAAAAAGGAAGTAATTGTCATAAATTTTTAACTCATCTTATGGGAAAAAAATTAATGATTGGAGATGCTACTAGAAATAATGTTGATGAAATTTTAAAATTTTATTTAGCTGGATATTATAAACCTATTAATAGACGAGGTGATTTATATGCAGTTGTTCCTGAAAGTCCAAATTCGACTGAAGCTATTATTAGATATCTTAGATATACTACATATCATATAAATATATTTATTGAACACTGGGAAACTCTTACTGAAAAGGGTGAGCATAAATTAAGTCATAATTCGGCTCCAGCTTTACATAAGGGGGGATTACCAGAACGTTGGGGATATAGAACAGTTTGTTTTGGATTTTTAAATTTAAATAATATTTTATATCAAAATTCAGGCTTAATTAGTAGGTTAGCTTCTGATATTTTAAATTACTTTTTAAATCAAACTCCATTATTTCATACTGAAGATATTTTAGATAAACTAATTGAAAGTGTTAATAATGAAAGATATAAAATTACTGGAAGGAGAAATGATTGTTATATGCCACCCTCTGATTTAGTATTAGTTCCTAATAATAGAACTTTTAATCCTGCACTTAAAAAAATTAAATATATATTTGAAAAATCTCGTTACTCAGAACTAGGATATCCAGATGGTATAAGAATTACTATTAATGCTATTGAAAGTGAATCTAGAATTCCTGATACTAGACTTGATAATGAAGAATATAGAATAGTGCGAGACTTGCCTCCTGGTGAGGAAAATTTACAAACCGAATATTTACCATTACCAACTAGATGGGAACCAGGATCAAGAGGAGCTAGTGGTGTTCCTTTAAAATATAAAAAACCCCGTACTAAAAAACACAATGATTTCTTAACAATAAAAAATAAAAAATATAATAAAAAATATAATAAAAAATATAATAAAAAATATACTAAACATAAAAATAAAAAAGTTAATAAACACAAAAAAAGTAAAAAATTATAGAGAGATAGCTGTTATCTCTAATAAGTATGTGGTATTGTTGATGCCATTATTTATTTTCTATATCAATAGTTGGATAAACTTTATTAATATTATTAATAAATTTTTTTAATATTATATATTCTATTATTACTTTTAATATTAATCCTAATAATAATAAACTAAAAAACCATATTAAGAATATTTCTATTGTTTCCATAAAATTTTTATTCTATTTAATATTAAAAATCAATTTTATAAATAATTTAAAATTAAATTTTAATTCTAGTCGTAGTAAAATTTTTTTTCTCAGTTTTTTATAGTTAAATATCAAAACAGTTGCTTCGCAACATGTCAACTCTGTTGACTGTTTTGATATTTAATAGGTATTATTTATTTAAAATTGAAATTTTTTAATAATTTATCATTATTTTAAAATGACAGATTATGAATTTGAAAAATATTCCACTACTCCTGAAAATCTTAAAAAAACATTAAAATTATATGGAGTTGCTATTATTCCCTCTGTTTTAGATCAAGAAGAATGTTCTAATATTTATTCTGGAATTTGGGACTTTCTAGAATATATTTCCCAACCATGGAATAAACCTATTGATAGAAATAATAAAGAAACATGGAAAGGTTTTTATGATCTTTATCCTCTTCATAGTATGCTTCTTAAAAATTGGCATATTGGTCATTCACAAGTTTGTTGGGATATAAGGCAAAATTCTAAAATTTTAGATATTTTCTCTCAACTTTGGAATTGTAAACCTGAAGAATTATTATCTTCTTTTGATGGTTTTAGTTTCCATTTACCTCCTGAAACTACTAATAGAGGCTGGTTTAAAAATAATTTATGGTTACATGTTGACCAATCTTTTACTGATAATAAATTTAAATGTGTTCAATCTTGGGTTACTGCTTTTGATATTAATGAAGGTGATGCTACGTTAGCTTTTTTAGAAAAAAGCCATATTTTTCATGAAGATTTTGGGAGAGAATTTGATATTAAAGATAAATCTAATTGGTATAAACTTGATTCTGATGAACAACAATTCTTTATTAATAATGATTGTTCCCTTAAAAAAATTAAATGTCCAAAAGGATCTCTTGTATTTTGGGATAGTAGAACTATTCATTGTGGAATTGAGCCTCTTAAAGATAGAATTAATCCTAATTTTAGAGCTATTATTTATTTATGTTATCTACCTAGATCATTAGCAACTCCAAAACAATTAGAAAAGAAAATAAAAGCATTTGAAACTCTTAGAACTACTAGTCATTGGCCTTGTAATGTTAAACTAAATGCAAAAACTCCAAGAACTTATGGAAAAGATATTCCTCTTACTGCTATTATCCCCTATCCATCGCTTTCCGAAATTGGATATAAATTAGCTGGCTTTTAAACTCGATATAATTCTCCATTTGCTCTTACTCGTGGTGCTTCATTCATCCAAAAATATTTATATGGAAATTTATATGCATTTATAATATAATATATCAATAATTCAGATTGATATGGTTTTTGTGTAAAGTTTAATATTGTAGGTACCCATTCTATACGTTTTCCTATTATTTTCATAATATCATAATTTCCACCATAGACTACATCACTCAAGGCATTTGTTGGTAAATTACTATTAATAATTAAAAATTTATCTAGATTATTTATGATACTATCTATATCTAATGGTGTTTCATAATAGATATCAGGTCTTAAATATAAATAAAAATCATATTTTTGTTTATTTAACCATAATTTTGTTACTTTTTGAATACTTATTAATTCTCTAATTGCATTATATAATACATTCCATCCACAATAATGTCTATCTGATAATATTTTATCCATCCAAAATGCATCTCCAAATTTTTTTAAATAATTCCAATTTATACTTTTATCTATTTTTGATTGTAAAGTATCACATCGTTCTTTATATTTTAAATGCTTTGAAAAATCTTCTAAATGTTGTATATCTTCTTGAATACCTTCTCGTGTTGGATTTGTCGAAACATTATCTACTATTATATTGTGAATATAAACATCGTATTCTATTCCTCTTTTTTCTAATTCTTGAAATATATTTTTTTTAATATTTCCAATTGTATATTTTAATGATCTATTTATTACTCCAAAAAAACATATACAAATTTTCATATTATAATATAATTATATTATAATATGATTACCGAAATATCAGTCGCTACAATAAATATTTTAATTTCTTCTTTTTTACCCTTTATTAATAAAAATATTATGCAATTTGCTAAAATGGACGCTATGACCTTTACAAGTGCTCGTTGGCTTTTAAGTCTTCCTATAGCTATTATTGCAGGGTTATTTTTTAAAGATATATTTACTCAAAAATTTAACTTTTATCTTGTTGTATTTTTATCACTTTTAGCTGGTTTTTTTTCTTCTATTATGTATTTTTATCTTCTTAAAAGATTTAATGTTAATTTACTTACTGTTATTCTTAGTCCTCTTGTTATTATTATTACTTCTATTATTGGTTCTTTGGTATTTAAAGAACCATTTACTAATCAAATGTGGCTAGGTTTAACTATTTTATTAATTGGTCTTATTATTTTTATTCTTGGAAAAAAATAACTATAGTTTATATGAATAGTTTTCTAAATATTAATTATTTTAATAAAATCAATAATAGTATTATTGATGAAGAAAATCAAATTATTAAAAATTTAATAGATAATAATATATATCTTTTAAAATATCCATATTTAAAACCCCATTTACCTCTATATAAAAATCTTTTTCCTCTTATCAATAAAAAAATAAACATTAAACCATTCAAAGAAGAAATATTATCTTATAAAAATACTTGGAATAATAAAGATAGTACTTCAGATTCTTGGAAATCCATCACTCTTAGAAGTAAAAATGGTAATGATCAAGATTTTTTAGAACCTATAGATTTTAACAATAAAGAATATAATATATTTAAATATACTGAAGCTTCTAAATTTTTTCCTAATATTATTAATTTTCTTAATTCTTTAAAAACTGATATTTATTTAGTTAGATTATTAAAATTAAATCAAGGAGGTATTATTAAATATCATACTGATGAAGTTGTTTTTAAAAATACTAATGATATTATTCGTTGCCATTTACCAATTATAACTGATCCTAATGTTATTTTTAAAATTGGTGCACCTATTCTTCCCCCGTCCAGTGGATATAGTATTTGGAAGGCTGAAACTTTATATGAACAATTTTTAGATCCTGGATATATATGGTATACTAATGTAAATTGTTTACATTCTGTCAATAATAATTCTAAAATTGATAGAATTCACTTAGTATTTGATATTAAACCGCCAATAAATTTTTTATATAATTTACATAATATCAACTAACTTTCATATAAATTTGACCAAATAGCACCTACAAAATTTAATGGTTCAGCAAAATAAAATACACTATCTATATGATTAAACTCTATATCTAAAAAACTAAATGAAATCCCTTCTATATTATTTGGTAATCTAATTGAACTTTTTACTAATGAACTATCATAATATAATTTATCACAAATACCATTTAAATAAAAAATATTATCTGTATGTGCTATTATTTTTTTATTTAATAAAATTCCAAAATCTTTATCTTCATTTCTTAAAAATTTTCCATTCAATTCAAAATTTTCATTCTTTGCATATAATATATATTTATTTTTATCTTTTTTAAAATCACACATACCTTTTCTTTTAAAAATGTTTACTGGATCTAAAGAGAGAAAATTGGATGTATAATCCATAATTAATGTTCCTTCTTCACCTTTTTCATTTACTACATAAGTATTTATTTCACATCTTGTAACTGGTTCACTTGTAACTGAGTTAAATATAGGGCTACTACAATTATATATATTTATACTAATATAATAGTCTGCCTGATCAGATGCTATTCTAGTAGGAATTAAGGAAAGATCACGATTATAATTTTTAATATGTTTATTTATTATATTAAATTTTTTTTTTGGAATTTTATAATTTATATATGTGCTTGTGCTATCAATTTTTACCGGTGCGTGGAAAATACTTTTTCCATTTAATGGATTGTAGGTTGCTGTTGGTAATCCAAGTAACATAAAATTATAAAATCCTTTTAATACTAATTTCGGTATCCACATTATAACATATTAATTTATAAGTTTAATATATTTTATTATATTTAATTTTGAAATATGATTTAAAATCTTATACTATATTATAATTATAGCATGAGATTTACTTTTATTTTGTCTTTATTATTACCTATTAATGGTCTTCTTTCCTCTTTATCTATTAAAAGATATTCAAGAGAAATTAATGGCAATAAAGTAAAAGTTTATGAACCTAAAAATTTAGATAAAAAAAATACTCATAGTTTACTATTTTTTACTGGTGGAAATGCCATTATTACTAGTGAAGTATATACAGATTTTTTATCTACTTTAGCTAATGAAAATTTTTCTGTCTATGTTGCACCCAGTGATTTAGATAGTGTAGATGATGTTATAGATACTTTAAGTGATGAATATCTTGATGTTACTAATGTTGGACATTCATCAGGAGCTGTTAATGTTGTTCAATCTGCTAATAAAAATAAATTTATTAAACGTAGTATTCTTTTAGATCCTGTTGATAGTGATAAATTATTTAAATCATTTAATTTTCAACCTAATTTACCTTTCTTTTCTAAAAAGACAAATAAACTTGGATTTAAGTATCTTAAAGATTTACTTGTTATTAATGCTAAAAAATCCTATGAATGGAAACTTATGCCTTTGACTATTCCTTTTGTTCCTGCATTTAAAATGGAAGTTGATGATGTTACTAAAGATGAAGTTAACGTTGATTTTGTAGAAGCTGAAAATTTTGGACATTCTGATATTCTTAATCCTTTTTGGGGAGAGATTATGCATAATACTATTAGTAAAGGTTCTGATGATAGAAATGAAGAAGTTATAGATAAATACCATTTTTGGTTAGCTAATACTATTAAAAATTTTATTAATAATAATAACCTATTAGATACTCCTGATCTTGAGAATCTTTCCCCTAGTGACTATGAAACTGAAAATATTGAATTACATTAAATTTATTCCATTGTAAGATATAAATAATAGTAATAAACATATTTCTATTTGTATATCTACTAAATATTTTTTAGTATATATATCTAAAAAATATGAACTAAATTCGGGAGTATATAATATTGCAAATGCTATATTCAATGCTTGTAATCTAGTTTTTGGATTGATATAAGGCCCTAATATACTTATTATTTCAGAACTTGCTGTAACTGCTAATGGATGATTTGGAATTAATAAATTTAAGGCTACTACTCTATTAAATCTTAATAATCCTTGATAAATCACACTATGCATACTATATTTACTATTAATTCTTTAATACTAATTTATAGTTAAATTGCTAGCATAAACTAAACTTCCTATATTTTGTAGTTCAAATAAACTACTCTCAATAGGAAAATTATAAATATTTGAATTTATTAGAAGTAATAATGTCGATATTAATATAACTCCTATTGATAATTGTGCACTTTTTTTTTTTTCCGAGTAATACTGGCCAGGTATTTATTTTATTTTCTTTATCTTCCTCTATATCTTTTATATCTGCTAAATTACTTGTTCCTAAAATTGATAAAAAACAGGGGAAATAATTTATTGGATCTTTTAAAATACTATAATTATGGTCATGCCAAATACAAGGAATTAAAATTGCTGCAATTGTCCAAAAACTTGCTATATATAATGCTTTAAATTCACCAAATCTTTCTTTAAATTGTCTATAAAAAAGGGTACTCGCTAAAGGAATTGTTAATAACTGTGTTTCTTCCACACTTAATAAATCTTGATTTATTTTTATATATGATAAAAATAATAAAATACCTAATATTTCTTTATTCTCTTTAAAATAATTATTTAATTCTTTATTATCATTACTATTTAATGCATCTAATAATCTGTCTGTTCCATATGTAAAAAAACCTAAAAGTGTTTGAAAAAAAAACAAATTTATTGTATTTATATCTATCCCATAATGTAAATTAGTAAATGTCTTTTCTAAAAAAAATAAAGGTATTCCTATTTCAGTTCCCGGTAGTGGATTTATTAAATTTTTTATTGGTATTATACGTGGAGTAGGTATTGTAGTAATCTTTACTAAATTATTATTAATAAACATATTATAATTATTATATTTTTTAAATAATTATAATACTAATCAAGGTAATAAGCAATCTATTACATCTTTATACCAAATTAAAAAACCACTTCCTGCATTATCTCCGTTTTGGACTATATTAATTAAATTTATAATTAGCGATTTTTTTAAATTCTCTGGAATTGTTCTACTATATAATATTCTTTCTATCCAAATATCATTCCATTCTAATACCTTTTTACTTATTATATCAGCTTGAGGTAATAATCCTGATAAATTTTTAACTATATCTTTATTAATATCATTTTTTATTAAATTTAAAAGAAAAGGTGAACTATCAGCGCATAAATTTATTTTTGCTATTAAAAAACTATTGGTTTCTTGTATTGGTAAATTATTAATTTCTTGAATTGGGATAGATGATAAAGGCAAATATAAACTATTGATAAAACTTAGGGTTACTCCAAGTAATTTTATTATTCTACTCATAGTTTATATTAATATATATCTTTTTAATATTTAAGTATAGCGAATATCTAAAGTATCAAGATATTCTTTATCTACTGTAATTTCTTTCAATAATCTATTTGCTATTAAATCTATTGCTTCTTCATTATCTTGAATTATCATTAAAGCCATTTTATTTGCATAATCAATTAATTCTTTTACACTTAAATCTATTTCTTGTTTTGCAAATTCACTTAATCCTGATTCACTTAATGCCATTGATCTTCCTAAAAATGGCTGATTACCATTACTATTATCTTGTAATACTAAAGAATTATTATAACCAAATAATTGAACTAAATTTCTTGCTATACTATCTGCCTGTTTTAAATCATTTGATGCTCCAGTAGTAATATCTAAATCATTGATATCTCCAAATAATTTTTTATCATCATAATTTTTATTAATATCTATATTCTTTTTATTATATAAAAATATTTCTGCTGCTCTTCCTCCTAAACTTACTAATAATCTAGATAATAAGAATTTTTTTGTAGGATAACTACCATATCTATCTTTTGGTGTAAATAATGTATATCCTCCTGCTCCTCCTTTATTCGCCGTAATTGTTACTTTTCTTACATCATAAAATGACGAAAATAAACTAGCTATTAATGCATGTCCCGCCTCATGATATGCTACTAATTCAAGTAATTCTTTATCCCGAGTTTCTCGATTTGAGGGTAGCCCTATTGTATTTTTTTCAAATGCGTCTAAGAATTTTTCTCTTGTAATTATAGTTCTGTTATTTCTTAATGCTAAAATTACGGCTTCATTAGTTAATGTTTCTAAGTCTGCTCCTGAAAACCCACTTGTTAATGTTGCAATCTCTTCTAAATCTACATCATCAGCTATTTTTTTATTTTTTAAATGCACTTTTAAAATTTCTTTTCTACCTACACTATCAGGAAGATCAACTTTTACCTTTCTGTCAAAACGTCCTGATCTTATTAATGCAGAATCTAAAATATCTACTCTATTTGTTGCTCCTAAAATTATAATTCCTTCTTCTTTACTAAATCCATCCATATTTGTTAAAATTTGATTTAGAGTTTGTTCACGTTCATCATTTCCAGAATTAATTCCTGCTCCTCTTTGTCTACCAATTGCATCTATTTCATCAATAAAAATAACACATGGTTTGTTTTGTCTTGCTAAATCAAATAGTTTACGAACTCTAGCTGCTCCTACTCCCACAAACATTTCAATAAATTCTGATCCTGTAGCTGGAATAAATGCTACGCCTGCCTCTCCAGCCACAGCTCTTGCTAATAAAGTTTTACCTGTTCCAGGAGGCCCTTCTAGTAATGCCCCTTTAGGAATTTTAGCTCCTGCCTTTGCATAATAATCTGGATCTTTTAAAAAATCTACTATTTCTTCTAATTCATATTTTGCTTCATCACAACCTGCTACATCACTGAATCTTGTTGTAATATTGGTATCTACTGTAACTAATTCAACTTTATTATTTAATGGATTTAATGGACCCATTCCTCCAATCATACCGCCTGCTCCACGATTTCTAATAAATGTTCCAACTAGACTTACTAAAAAATAAATAAATATTATATTTAATCCAATCTGAAATACTGATCCTATATCAAAACTATTTCCTTGATAAAATATATCATAATTAATATGATTTTTATTTAAAAGATCTATTACAGTATTTGTTAATTCTGGCACTCCAGTTCTAATTGGATGTAAATTTGAACTATCAACCATATCTTTATAATTATTATCAATAGCTATTAAACCGTTAACAACATTATCTTTTACAAGTAAACTTACTCCATCTACTTTATTATTATCTACTTTTTGAGATAATTCTTGAATAGTCCAACTATTTCCTACTGCTTGTCTTGAAAATTGTTCTAATAGTGATGATGGATTATCAATTTTCATATTTATTTTTTGATTTCTAATATTTGGTTTAATACCCATTAAAAAACAATTTGATGAAACTAACAATGTTAAAAAACAAATCTTTCTCATTTTATTATATACAGGAATTCTCTTTAATTATTTAACATAAATATTTACCTATTAATATTCATTCTTTAAAAATTTAATTATTCTATTTTATTATTTCTTGTTAGCTGATTCTTCATTGTCTAAATTTAAGTCTCCTAACTCAACATCTCTAAAATCATCAATATTTGAATCTGTACTTCCTTCTTCTACTATAATATTATCATTCTCTAATATTCGTTCATTTATTAGTAAATTTATATTTTTATTATTTTCATTATTATATTCATTATTATTTTCATTATTATTTTCTATTATTTTTTTAGATTCTATACTTTTTATTTTAATTTCTGTAGTAATTACATTTAATAAATTTTTAATTTCATTTAAACAATTCGACAAATATAGATAATGATAATTATTATATGTTTGTAAATGTTTTTTAAATAAATTTAGTTTTTCTTCATAACCACTTATTACTAATTCTTCTTCTATTATATAATTATTACACATTAATCCTTTACTTTCTGAATCTTTAAACTCAACCAAATTCTTTTTGCGAAGAGATATATTTGTACTTAAATATTTAATAAATCCATCCATTTCTTCTCGTATTTGAACTATATAATCAAATTCATATTTTTTTTCATTTTCTAAATCTTTATAAACAGGATAATTATGTTCTTTAGCTGCATAAGAATATGTATTTTCTAAATATTTTTTAAGACTTTTATATAATTTATAATATTCTTTATACATTCGATTAGTTATTAATAAATAGATCTTTTCTGAATTCTCTATCTTCATTTCTATTAATTTTATTTGAAAATTAAATGAATCAATACCTAAATATATTGTTTCGGTATTTAAAGCTGTATTTAATCTTGTAAAAGTTTTTTTTAAATCTGTCACTGTTAAATGTAATTTTAAAATATTGGCATCAATGCGTTTTTTTAACTCAATTATTTTAGTAAAATTTAAATTCTCCATTATTATTAATATGGAAAATAAAAATATAGAGATTGAAATTAATGAAAATTCTGATCTAACAAATACATTTGAAACTCCAAAAAAAAATACACAATGGGCTGATTATCATGAAAAAATTTTTATTGATTGGTGTGATAAAGCTATGTCTTATAGATATCTTCATAGTAATTGTCAAAGATACTACTATAAACTTAAAGTATGGTATACTATACCTGTTATTTTTATTTCTACATTAACTGGAGTAGCTAATTTTGCACAAGAAAGAATACCGGAATCCTATCAATTATACTATACTATGGGAATTGGAGCTTTTAATATTATTGCTGGATTTATTACCACTGTCTCTCAATTTTTAAAAGTTGGTGAATTATATGAAGCCCATAGAGTTAGTTCTATTTCATGGGGAAAATTTTGTAGAAATATAAATGTTGAACTTGCTAAATGTCGGGATGAAAGAATACCTATTAATTTATATCTTAAATCTGTTAAAGAAGAATATGATTTATTATTAGAAACTAGTCCTAGTATAAATAAAAAAGAGGTTGATCAATTTAAAAAAAAATTTAAAAAAGCTAGCTTTATTAAACCTGAAATTTGTGATAATCTTACTAGTGTTGCTGAAAATATGTATATTGAACCTGAAAAACCCCCTGATGCCGATATTATAGCAGTTCAACATATTAAAAAAAAACGTGAATCTGTTATGCAAGATATTCAAATTGAAAATTTTGTAAAAAGTTATAAACAACAAAATAATAGAGAACCTACTATAGAAGAAATATATGAAAATTTAGATGATTCAATTAATAAAATATATATTGATAAATTTGTCGAACGATTAAATAAAAAAATTGAAAAATCTATTTAATTAATTGTTAATTTTTCTTTTGCTGTTTGATTCTTTTTTTGTCTTTGAAGACTTCGTTTTCTTGTTAATTTTCGTGAACTCTCATTCCATAATTTTAACCATTCACTATCTTCATGTTCTAATCTATTATCTATTGTTATATTTTCAGGACATATATGTGCTACCCATCCTTTAAATGTAGCTTTATTCAACATCCGTTTTCTATATTCATTTAAATCTCGTTTCATCATATTTAGGCTTCTTTCTTTACTGTCAATAACTTTAAGATTTTCAACTGATTCTTCTAGTTCTGCTTCCTCCATCGGTTCTAGAGAGATTGGCATAAATTATATTTTAATTTAATATAATTTATTTATAAATCTATCTTATTATTTCCATTAATTTCTTTAAAAATGTTTTTAACTATTTTATTTTCTTCTGGTGTATTTTCTAAATTTTGAGTTGAGTTTTTAACTAATTTTATATAATCTTCTTGTTTTACATTATCTTTTAAATATTCTGGATTTGCATTTGTCCAAATATCTATTGCTTTTCTTTGTTCAAATGCAACTTTACTTATACTATCTTTTATTTTTTTATTTTCACTATCTCTCTCCCATAATTCATTATCTTTTACATAAACAATATCTCCTTTTGCATCATTACAGTATAATGGTCTTTTATCTATATCTATATTTTTTAGATTTTTAATAAAGGCACTTGTTATTCCCTTTACTAATCCTTTATCTTTTGTTAAATTTAAGTCTTCTAAACTTATTGTTAATGATTTTATAAAATCATCTAAATTTAATGCATCTTTAAATTTATCATTTAACATTACAATTATATTTGTATTATTTGAATTTATAGAGTTATTATTTCCTACTTTCGGCACTAATTCATCTATTGTTTTTTGCTGATTTAATACTGTTTTTACTATTTCCTTATTCTCATTTATTAATTCTTTATTCTGATTTATTAAATCTTTTATTAATTCATTGCTTTCATTTATACTTTTAGACTGTATTTCATAACATTTTTTTTTATGATTAAATAAACTTTGTCTATGTTTGTATTCTTTTCCACATTCACAAATGTATCTTTTTGCGTCAGTATTTGTAAGTATTTTGTGTTTTTCGGTTGATAGGTGTCTTTCTAATTGACTCTGTTTACTGCATTCATAGTCACAAATTTCACAGCGAAATTTTTGGATCTTTTTGTGTAAGTATTTGTCAGTCATATTATACTGACGCAAAAAGTTCCTAAATTTTTTCTCAAAAAATATAAAAAATTTTATCATCACAAATATTTTTTATATTTTTAAAAATTAGAGCATTTCAGTCTAAAGTCATTTTTTAACAATTTTTCAGATTCTAAATTCCATTTTTTAAAAATTTTATCCCCAGAATTTTTAAAATTTCAAATTGAGAATTTTTTATAAAATTTTTTTTATTTTTTATAAAATATTTTATAAAAGTATTTAAAGAATTTTATCTATGTTTTTTCTTCTTTTTTAATGTATATTTTTTACTACCTCCAGTAGGATTATCTTTATTAACTTTACATGTCGCATCGTTTTCATCATAAAAACATTTGGTATTGGAATTGCATCGTTTGCGGCGTTTTACTAATGTTCGCGCATCTTTTGGTAATCCCTTACAATATGATTCCAGATTGCTACCTTGAGATATAGGTGATGATGCAGGAGCTGATGATGATGCAGGAGCTGATGATGATGATTGACCCAAAATTAGATTTCTAATAAGTTTTATTAATTTATCTCTCTCACCTGGCTTCTTAATAGCATCGCGCTCCTCTTCAGTAACTAGTCTACCTCCTTCTTCTGATTCATTTACCTTTTTAATACAAATAAAATATTCTTTTAATTTGGGCTCTGGAACTTCATCCTTTAATGCTTCTTTTATAATGTCTTCATCTAATAAACTAGCTAGTAGTAGTTTATTATTTTGATTTAATACACGTTCTAATTCTAGTAATTTTTCTTCAGGAAAATCCAACTTCTTTAAACAATTTTGAATAATTGTTTTTTCTTTTTCTAACAATCCTTTATTTATTTTACGTCTTGGGTCATTTTCTTGAAGTGTTCTAAGTTGATTTCTTGCTTGGAGTCCTCTGACTGCATTAGCAATTGTAGTGACTGCAGCTCCCTTTTTAGCACTTCGTTCCCCTTGTATTTCTTGAATTTTTTGTGCAGCTGCTTTCTGATTTTGATATTGAGTTTGAGCTTTTCTACGTTTTTGGATAGCAGCCAATTTACTTGCTGCATCTGACTGTTCTTTTTCTGTAGCTGTCTTTTGTTGTATAAGTATTGGTGCTGAAGGTCCTGTAATTGATTCTCTAGAGCTTTTACCTTTCTCACAATTCAGTATTATTTCATTTAATTTCTTTTCAATCTCTTTAATTTGTTGGTCAGTGCAATTAAATAATTCTTTTAATTTCGCTGGTTCTGCATTTTGATATATTAGTCTAACATATTTTATAGCAGCTTCTTTACCTTCATCATTAAGTCCTTCTCTACATTGTTTATTTATATTATCTATTATATCATTAATGCTTTGTAGTGATATTGGACATTTTTCTTCTCCATTCTCTGGATTTTTTTTTATTAATTTTAATAAAGCTCCTGATGATATTGGTTCATCTCCTAATGTAGGAACTATAAATTTATTCGTTCCTACAGTTAAACTACTTCCTTGTGATACTAAAGCTGTGGTCTTTGGTGGAACTGATGTAACTGGTGGAACTGATGTAACTGGTGGAACTGATGTAACTGGTGGAACTGATGTAACTGGTGGAACTGATGTAACTGGTGGAACTGGTGGAACATTTATTCTAACGCTTTGGGGTGGCTTAGATGAGGGACTTAATCCCCATTGAAATTGCACCGGTGGTAAATCTTCTGGACATAGTCTGCCATCTATAAATTTATTAAGCCTATCCTCTGTTGTTGATGCTCTTGTTTCTAAGCTCTTTAGTTGTTTACTATTATATTCTTCAAAGAGTGGAAAATGTTTAACTATGCTTCCTATAATTTTAACTAATGTAATGGCCTGACAAATTTGTTTATCAGTTGGGTTTAATTTATCTCTTGAAGTATGAGTAAGTAATGAATCTAATGTAAGATTTTCTGTTTTAACCGTGCCGCCATGCAGTTTTTGCTCATTGAGTAGTTCATCTGCTAAATCTAGATATTTAGATAATCTAGCTTCTAAATCAGGTAAATGTTGTATTGGTATTTCTTGTAATAGTTGATCACAAGTTTTTTTACCACTAATAGAATCTAGTTTATATTTAATTGCTCCAGCACGAGCCATTAATAACTCAATAGGAGAGTTAGGTTTTGGATTGCCAATTTTTTTAAAAATCTCTGTTAACTCATTAATTATTTCATTTATATTTTCTAATATTATAGCCGATTGACATTTTTTAAGATTTTCTTCATTTAATTTATTTTTGTCCTTAGAAGGAATAATATTATCTAAGTTTTTCTCACTTAATTCTCTTTCTGTTTTTGCCAGATCTTTTTTATTTTCTCTAAGAGTTTTCATATTTTTTATATTTTCTTTTCCAATCTCTTTTTCTGCAGCCAATTCGCGTCGTTGAAGAGCATTTATTTGTGCTCTCTCGCCTTTAATTGTAGATTGGCCATCTCCTCCATTCATAGTTGCCATATTGGGGCTACCAATATACCCATCACCATCAATATCAATGTGCAAAGTCTCTTCTAACTGATTCTTCATATTTTGAAACAAACCTCCTCCGGCAAGACTACTAGGGCTATTTATTGATTTTATTAATTTATCTGCTAAATCTAGATATTTTTGTAATTTTTTATCTAAAATAGCTACTCTTCCTTTATTTTCTTCTAGTGTTCTTTCACCTACTAATTTTTTAATTTCTTTTATTTTTGTTTGGTATTGTTCTCTTAAAGTAGCTTGCTGTTTCTTTAAAGAAGCTCGTGCAAACTTCCTCGCCACGCTGGTGGTGCGAAAGCGGTTTACCTTAATATCATCAGTGGAATCCATTTGAAATATACTATTTAATTCATGTGGAGATTCTATACCTCTCCACCATCCTTTATTATCTTCTGAATTTATATCTTCTCCATTAAATATTCTTTTAATACTTTCAAACTCTTTCATTTGATTTGTTTTTAATTTAAATTTATCTTGTTTTTTAGGCCCAAGCGCAGTTGATTCAGCAACATTATATAAATAGGATATATATAATCTGTAATAACTTAATTTGTGGATAAGAACCTCTTTAGATAATCCAAAAAAAGAAGATGTATAAGTTAGAGTAGAAAGATATTCAAATACTGTGAAATTAAAAGAAGAACCTAATAAATTTGGATTTAAACTTTGACTTGTTGTCCATAATTCTGTCTGAATAGGTAATGCTCCTTTTAATAAACCATCTTTTGCAAGTTTAGCTGCATTGATAAATAATCCTGGATTTGAGGAAGTTCCAATAATTAATTCTAATATACTATAGATAATAACTTGTTTTAAATTATAATATTGTTTTATAATCATATTTAATTTTTCTTTACCCTTATTACTCCATAATTCATAACCTTTTACATTTTCTTCTAAGAAATCTTTATTTTGAAATATTTTTATTAAATCTTTACCACTAAAATTATCATAACTATCTGAAAATGGAGGACTCTTTTCAAGTGCAGAAGGAATAGTAGCGGTAAAAGATAAACCTTGTAAATTTTTTTTTGTCTTAAATGGAATTTTTAAAGTTTCATTAAATTTTTTACTAGTTTCACTAGACAGTCTAGATATTAAATTAGATTGCTTTGGATTACCATTTTTATCTGCATTTATACATGAAAATTCTTCGCCAGCTCCACCATATACCATTCCGGCTCCAGGTAGACCAAGAGCCTCAGCAGCGACGTGTCGGCCAGCTGATTTCGCCACCTCCCCCGTGAACCTACCAAGTGATGAAAGAGTTGAACCTATTCTACTGCTAGATCTTGAACCAGGTGATGAAGTCCCTGAATCTATCTCACTATTAGAACTTGAACTTGCTGCAGCGGCCGATGAAGTCCCTGAATCTATCTCACTATTAGAACTTGAACTTGCTGCAGCGGCCGATGAAGCAGGTGGAGCACTAAAACAAATTTTTATTGGTGGAAAGGCAACTTTATTAATTAAACTATTAATAGATTCTATAAGTATTTTTAAAAATTTATTTGCCTTATCTGTTAGATCTTCAGCAGAAGTAGGGGCGCCTCCCACTGTCGGTGAATCTTTAATATCTATATATTTTGCTATTAAAGTACTAAAACTATCATTAAATAAATATGGAATATCTTTGATAAATTGATCATTTAATGTTAATAAAGCTTGCCGCTTTTCAGGAGTATCTAACCCACTCTCTAGCCAACCTTTTGACATTCCCAAATCTAAAGGAATAGCACCCTTAGGACTAATTATAGATGGACTCTGAGGAGGCTTTATTGATCCTACTTTAATATCAAATTGGGGTGTTTTTTCAAGAGCACATAAGATAGAAATTCTTAAATATAATATAATTATATTTAACGCTTGTTCAAATTCTAATAATGTTTTTTTGGATCCTTGCAATTTTTCAAATTCAGTAATTAATTCAATAATTTGTTTATTTATATTTTCATACATTTGATTTTCTTTTATAAAATTAAAAGCTTTTTCGAATGTAGGTTGTTTTTCTCGATAATCAGTATTATTAAAAACAGTTTTTATTAATTCAAAATATTTATTTGGTAGAGAATTATTTTTATAAGTTAATGTTTTACTTGGTGGATCTTTAAATGTAACAGTAAATGCTTTTCCTGGTTGTTTTGTATCAAAAGGATAATTATCTATATTCGGATCACCTTGATACTCCCAAGGTTGATAACTCATATTTGTTCCACTATAGTGACCGGAGTTAGTTGCCTGTCCTGGATTTTCGAAGTCACAATCAGCTCTCTCTTTTCTACACCATCGTTGTTCAGGATTTGCTTGAGCTAACTTACTGCTACTGCCACATAACCATGGATTAGCTGTTTGACAAGCATCTTTAAAATCTTTATTTGGATCATTGGAAAGAATTTCATGCGTATTAATTGTTTCTACTGGTGATAGAGGTGCACCTCCAGTGCTTGCGGTGTAGGCCGAGGGGGAACGATATCCTTGCCCTTGACGGAGAGATTTAATATCTTCTATTTTTTGCTGGCGAGCTGCATTGCGTGCATGTAGTTTTTGTAGAACTTTCGGAGGTACGAAACTACTTAATGTGTTATCTGATTCCAGTTTATCAAAATTAATACTAGAATTATTATAAATTAAATCATTAAATATAGTTAATCTATGATAATAAAGTAAAGAATTCCAAATACTCCATTCTTTGCTGTTTAATATATCATAAGCACTAGGTTTAAAAGATACTAACCCCTTACTTACAACAGACCCATTAAATAATAATTGAATTATAGTATCAGCTAAAATATATGTAATTAATATGTCAGTTAGAGAATATTTATTTAGTAAAGCTTGTGTAGGTTCTCCATTATTTCCAAATAAAAACCAAGCTGTTTTTGTATTTTTATAATTACTATCACTTTTATCATATCCAGGTTTTCCTTTTTGAATTTTAGCGATAGTTTCAGTATTTAAATTTTTACCTATAACTGGCACCCATGTTTCTGGAATTACTTCTTTTGATATTTCTGATATTTCGGTTTTTGTATATAATGCCTTTGCTCCACCTGTATGACTTAAATGACTATTATTATAATTGTTCATATATATATAAATTAATATTAATTTATCTTAATTTTAATATAAATATTATATATATGCGTTGTAGTAAAAATAAAAGAAAATATAAAAGAAGAACTAGAAATCGTTATGCTGGGCAGAATGCTCTTAATGAAGTTAAAAATAAAAGTAGTAATGCTTTTCATAGTGGAGTAGCTGATGCTGAAGGTGCTGTTCATACTGGAGTAGCTGATGCTGAAGGTGCTGTTCATACTGGAGTAGCTGATGCTAAAGGTGCTGTTGGTAAGGTAACAAATAGTTTATCCGGGCTGTTCCGGAAGGTTACTGGAAAAGTGAAAGATTTAGTTCCAAAAGGTGGAAAAAGACGAACTAAAAGAAGAAGAAGTAGACAGAGAGGTGGAGCTGAAACCACAGAAATGCTAGGCGGTCTTACTAAAGTTATGGAACATATTAATAAATTAGCACCACAATTAGCAGGGGCTCTAGGTAATGTAAATGCTCATGCAGACACACTAAGTCAAATGGGAGGAAAAAAAAGAAGAAAATTTTCGCGTAAAGGTGGAGGAGATGATGTTTTTCCACAAGATAAGCCTGAAGCTGAAGATATGAATGCCGAAAAAGATGCTAATTTTGTATCTAATCCTCAAACTGAATCTAAGCCTGAATCTCAAATGGAAAATCCTACTAAAGAAACACAAGAAAATCCAAGTGAAGAACCTGAAAAATGTACTGGTATTTCAAAAATGTTTGGTTTTTGTCAAACTAAAGATGTAAAAGCAGAAAAACAACGTATGAAAGATTGCATAGCAAAGTGTGCTCCTCCACAAAAAACAGAAGAAAAACAATCAGGAGGAAAAGTTAAAAAATCAAAAAAAAAAAGAAAAAAGAGAAAAAATAAATCTTATAAAAAAAGACATTAATTAGAAATATATTATTTTCTTATTAAATAATATATGACACGTAAATCTTATAAAAAAAAATCTAGACGTGGTGGAGGTCCTACATTAACTGAATGTTTTGATGAACATGTAGGAAAACATGTTCAGAATGCATTTGGTTATTTACAAGGTATTGCTAATGAAGGTGCACAAACTACACAAAATTCTATAAATCAAATACGTAATTCAGTTCAAAAAAGTGCAGAAGACATGGGTAGTCAATTAAAGGGAGAAGTAAATCATCATTTGAATACAATCCAAAGTGCTACTAATAATACACAAGATAGTATAAAAATTTTTCAAGATAATATAACTAGATTAACTGATGATTTAAATAGTGAGAATAGAAGAATTGAAGAAAAAGAAAAAGAATTAGAAAAACAAGAAAAATCTTTACAAGGAGAAGAAGATTCATTAAAACGAGATGAAGATAGATTAAGTCTAATTGAACAAAAATTTTTAAGAGATAGTAGTGAAGTTGGAGGATCACGAAAAAAAAGAAAATATCATAAAAAAAGAAAATCTCATAAAAAGAGAAAATCTCATAAAAAAAGAAAATAAATAATTAACATTCTTTCCTATGTTCTATTATAAAAAAAATTGATTAAAAAAAGATAATTTAAATTATGTTTTAATAAACATGATTACGGGCTTAGTGACGCTCTTTGCTTACTCCTCAATAATTATTATTGTTACTCTTATTTTAAACGCGTGTGACAGTATTATTGACCAACATACACCGCATCTCAAGCGCGTCAACGGAGTTCTTTGCATCGTCGACAAGAAAATTAACTAATATTTTTAACTTTTATATTAATAAATATTTAATTAAAAGTGTTGACCATTACTAGCTTTTTCATATTTTTCATACAGCTTATCATATAGTGTTTCTATTAAATTTTTTATTTCAGGTTCAGGTAATTCAATATCAGTTCTTTCCATATCTTCAAAAAATAATAATAAATTATCAAATGATAATATTTCAACTTCTTTTTCTTTTAAAATTGTATTGTAATATTTTAAAAGATCTATTAAACCATTTGGAAGAGGACCAATCCATGGTATTAAAAAATATAAATTAATAATTGCTTTAAGATAAAGGATCTTTATTCTATTTAACTGATCTTTACCTATTCTTTTAAGAATAGTTCCTTTTTGTGTAAATATCATATTATTTATAAAATTAATCTCTTCTATAAATGTGTTAAAAATAGTAAGTAAAAAAATATATATTTCAGAAATTATATTATATATTTTACTTTTGTTTAAAGGATGAAGAATATTTTTCTCTCTGAATATTTGCATAAATAAATTTTTAGCATTGGTTTTTATATTAGATAGTAATATATATTGATCACGAGTTGTAATTAAATTAGAAAATGGTTTATTTTGCATTGATCTTTGCAAATTTCTTTCTAGTGATAACATTCTGTAATTAATTTCATTTTCAATTTCTTCTATATCTCTATTTAATTCGATTGGTTCTCTACGACAAGAAGGACATTTTTTATGTCCTTGATCTATTAAATCTTTTATACATTTTTTATGAAAACTATGTCTATGAGATTCAGTAGGTGAACAAGTTAAACGCATTTCTTCATCTTCTTTAATAACTCTATCTAAACAAATACCACAAGTTTTAAATTTATTATCTAATCTAGAATTATAATTTTCTTGTATAAGTGAAGCGGCAGATTCAGCTATTTTTTGTGAAGGTATACTTTCTTTTACTCTATTTGGTGATAAAGTTTTTAACCAATTTTCATAAGTGCCAGCTTTATTATTTTTTTTTGTATATTTTTTTTTATTTTTATGTTTTCGTATAGAAAAATTCATATATAAATAATATAGATTATATATTATTTGTTAAATAATTTATAATAAAATAATAACTTTTATTATGGCTAATAAAAATCTAAAAGTTGGAACATGGAATATATATAATGGATTACCATGGGGATTTTCAATTATTTCAGATTCTTCGAGAGTAGAAAAAATAATAGATCATATTAGTAATAGTAATTTAGATATAATAGCACTGCAAGAAGTAGATAATAAAATTTTAATAAGTAATTTAAAAAATAAATTGGAAAATGTATATGATTTTTATTATACGGAAAAAAATATAATATTTCAATATTCTATTTTATTTATTATTTTATTTGTGTTATATTATTTTGTTAAGAATGTTATAGGATTATGTTTAATGTTTTTAGTAGTTAATTTTGTATTTAAAAATACTACTATTTATAATTTTTTATTAAATGAAATTTCAGGTGGTTTAGTAATTCTAGTTAAAAATAACATAAATAATAAAGATAAAATTAATTATATTTATAATAATTTTAATGAACAAAATGGAGATATATTAAATATAGCTAAGAAAAGAGGATATCAACAGTTAGATATAATATTAGGGAATGATAATATAAGTATTATTAATTGTCATTTAAATTATTGTAGTGAAAAATGTAGTTATCGAGAAAAACAGATACAGGAATTAGAATTAGTAGGTAATAAATGTAATCATTGTATTTTATTAGGGGATTTTAATACTATAAGTGATTTTAATGAAATAAAATTAGATGAATTTATTGATACACTAAAAGATTCTTCTGAAGTTACATGGGATTCTACTAATTATTTAACACAGACATGTTTAAGTCAACCACTTAATCGAAGAATAGACTATATTTTTATAAAAAATTTAGACTTAAAATCATCTAGTGTTATTTTTAAACAACCGATTGCATCTGATCATTATGGAGTCAGTGCAGAAATTTATATAAAAAAAAATAAAGAAAAAAATAAAGAAAAGAATAAAGAAATGAAAAAAAAAATTAAAAATTAATTTTTTTTATTATTAATAAAAAATTGAAATTAATAATTAAAAATATATTAAAAATACATCGGAATGTTTACATTATGGAACGCAAAAGCTAATAGTCGGTCAAATATGCTACTAAGCAACTATCCTCATATGCGAGCAAGGTCTACACCGGGCTCTCATTTTACTAATGCAATTATTCAATCAATTACTTGTCCAATTACACAAGAAGTAATGCATGAACCAATGCAAGCTCCCGATGGACATACATATGAAAAAACAGCTATTCTTGAAT
>Ga0181402_1000091_pt1 | contig 30083 bp, 45 predicted proteins | sample 25SPOviralmetaG_FD_130131 | JGI IMG/M metagenome (GOLD analysis project Ga0181402, IMG submission 130131) | Marine viral communities from the oligotrophic San Pedro Time Series (SPOT) site, San Pedro Channel, CA, USA - 25 SPOT_SRF_2011-08-17 | ecosystem: Environmental > Aquatic > Marine > Strait...
CGTCGCCTCTGTCTACAATAGAAGAGTTAGTGCCATCGTGTTTAATTACAAGGTCGCCATTAGTTGCGTCACCAAATCTGATAGACACATTATCAGCCACGTTAATGTCAGCAGAGGTAGTCATACCGTCTGTGGTAATAACGCCAGTAACGTCTATGCCTGTGGAGGTTGTGGCTAGTTTGGCGGCATTGTTGTGATATAGAGTTACAGCGCCATCTTCAACAAACGCTGCCATAGTCTCTGATGTAGAAGTCATAAGATTTATGTCATGTGACTTAACAGAAAGCGAACCAGAGGTACCGGCGGTATTGTTTATAAAACTGTTGTTTCCATCGTGAAAAATTTGAAGTTCCGTAGAGCCTCCAAATATCGCTTTGTCGGCATCTCCGAAGTTAATGTCGCCAGTGGTAGTGATACTGCCTGTTGTTAGTGCCGTTACCGTCAAAGCACTGACCGTGTTGCCTGTTAGCGCAGCGTTTAAGCTGGTGTCTGATACGTTGTTGAGATCCGCTCTTGCAAGCTCAAACCCACCCGCTGTACTGCCGTCATTAACGTGGATAGAGTCGTTGGTGGTGTTAACAACAACTTCGCCTTCGGCACCAGTGAAGGCTGCAATTTGACTAGCTGTTCCACGCCTGATTTGTAATTGAGTAGCCATCTAAATCTCCAATGTGGGCCAGTCTTCTTCTTGAAGTTCGGGCCAGTTTTCATGCGTTGTTAGGTCGCGTAGGGCTTGTCGATATGTGCGGTATTTTAGCTGATCCGCGTCTGAGATAGGCGAGTCATTTGCCTGCGTCCAATCAGTTTCTGCGAGTGCCTCGTTGCGGCGCTCACGGTTGATTCGCTCAAACGGTAGCTGTCGCGGGTTGTCAGAATTGCCAGAGACAATCATCGCGCCAATCCTTCTGCTGATAAAAAGATGTCATCCCATTCTGGCGTGCCAGTGACGTTTCTTTGATACCCATAAAGTTTGACGTGCACCGTGCTGCCCCCTCTTAGGTTTTGAATAAATGGTTTACGCAAAATTGAGCCAGAACCGTCGCCGGTCGAAAGTGCGAACGAATAGACGTTGAAGTCGCCACTGCGCGTTCCGTTGACGTCGTAACTGTCACCTAGAGCATTTGTGCGTTGGACGTGCGTGGTAATCATTGTTGTTGACGAACTAGAAAAAGTGCCGCTCGGGTTTGCTTCCAGCGTCATCAGGTAGTCAATGGTTTCTGACGTGGTGAGTGAAGTAGTAAAGGTCAAACTATCAAGCAATTGCAAAAGTACTGACCCGAACTTGTGAAACGGCGTTGAACCGATGAATCCGGTGTACGGTTGTGAAAACTGTGTTGCAGTCACATCCCCTGTACTCGCGCCTTTAATCGTCCCCAATGCGTTTGCTTTGATTTGTGGAGAATCTACACCAGAGGCGTGAATGATTAGCTGCCCTGATCCGTCAGTGTCTAGCGTCACATCGTCGATGTTGATTCGATTGGCGTTGATAGTGCCGGTAGTAATTACGCCACCACTTATCGCCGTGACGTTGCTATTGACCTGACCGCCATTGATGAAGGCTGAGTTGTTCGTCAGGTCCGAAATGTTGTCACCCTGCACAACAATGTTGCCCGCAGTGATGATTGTGCTCGCAGACACCGCGCCTGTTGAGCCTGCAACGCTTTGCACTGGTGCCGCTGATGCTGCGCCCGCAGCGTTTACAAATGCGCTGTCGTTAGACAGTTGAGAAACGGCTGTAGGAATGTCCGACGTTATAGCTATCCCACCAGCGGTGATAATCGTCTGCGCGCTGACATTGCCAGTCGCGCCAGCAACCGTCTGTACCGGTGCAGCAGATGCTGCGCCTGATGAGTCAACGAAGCCTGAGTTATTGTTTAGGTTCGAGATGTCGTCGTTTGAGACAACGATAGCACCAGCACTGATAATTCCAGACACGTCTAGGCGAGCCGTGGGAACTGTGCCAGATGCTATATTGGCACCGTTTATGTTGGAAATCGTGACCTGAGCGGCGTTGATAGTTCCCGCTGTCACAGCACCGAGGTTTGCGGAGATGGCAGCAAGGTTCGACACGTTGAGCTTATTAGCATCAATCGTCGATGCCGCAATCTTTCCGCCTGTAATAGCATTCGCCGCGATGTTGGCAGTTTGGATAAATTCAAATGTACCGATGGCTGAAACGACGGCTGACGTAGTAATCGAACTACTTTGGATTGCACCGATCACCGCAGAATCTGCGAATATCTGCGACGTATTTAGTTGGGCTGACGTTATCGTTGATGCCGCGATCTCTGATGCAGTAACAGCGTTTGCCGCTATGGCATTGGCAGTGACAGAATCGGCTGCCAGTTTGACCGCACTTATGGCCCCGGTTGCGACGGAATCAGCGACCACGGCTCCGGCCTGAATAGACGCTGTAGAAATCTGCCCCGCCGTGAGACTCGACGCCTGCACTTGTCCGAAGACTTGCGTGGCGAGGTTCACTTGGTCGTCAAGATCAGACGCGCTGATAGCCTTGGTGAAGCTGGTGCCGGTGAATCTATACACCTTGTTGTCGGTAGATAGCAAAACAACCCGGCCTTGGAAATTACCAGTTGTCGGCAAAGACGAAACGACCTCGACGGGTCGCACGGTGTTGCTAAAGCGGTCCTCTGATAACGTACCTGTCAAGTCAGACGCATTAACTAACGAAGTAAACTCTGGCACCGCACTGTTATAGCGGTAGATTTTAGGCGGGCTGTCGCCTGTGTTGAATACGAACTTTGGTCCTGTGTAGCCTGACGGGCTAGGCAAGCTCGATACGACAGATACAGGCTCAACTCCCGATGCGAAGGATGCAGCGGTGACAGCACCGGGACTGACTGATGAAGCCGTGAAAAGGTTTGTGCTCCATGCAGAGCCTGTCCATACGAACAGGGTACTTGTGGTCGTTAGGAACTTAATCTGCCCCACATGGTCACCTGTGACGCCTGAGAGGGTGCTTACGGGTTCAATACCGAAGGCGTTGCCAGCCGCGAATTGGTCCAAGACCGGCTGCGCTAGGTCATCCAGCACTACCTTCTGCGTTGTCGCGTTAACCGAGGCGCTAATGCCAGAGAAGTTTCCTGAGCGATCAGCACTTCTCAACCAATAGTATCGTGTGACGTTATTACCCAACCCAGTGACGGTGTGCTGATCTGACTTAGTTTTGACGATCAGCGTTGACGTGGCTTGATTGTCTACTGTGTTCTCGAAGACCTCGACAAAGGCTAAGTCGGAGTCAGACGGTAAGTCGAAATTAAGCTTAATCTGCTGTATGCCACCAGTTGCCGTGATGCTGCCGGGAATGCCGGGTGGTGTTTGATCGCCTTGCAGCGTGATGTTTAGCGTGACGAAAGTGGATATTTTGCCGGTGAGAGTGACGGCTCTTACCCGAAACTGAAACTCCTCAAGCTCTTTCATTCCCGTCACAACGGTAGATAGCCCGTAGACATTCACAGATGAGAAGTCAGCGTCTGCACCAGATATAGCCTCGTTCACCCCGCCATAGTTCAACTCAATTGTGGTAGCGTCCGCAACAGAGCCATAGTCCACCGTCGAAGTAAATGAATTGGCTACTGCCCCTAAATCAATCTCGCCCGCGCTAGTCCGCTTGAACTGGACCTCATAAAACTGCACATAGGTATTTGGCGTAGGAGCGGTCCACTTAACTTTTACCGCAGGCAGCACTGAGCCATCATTGCCGAGTGCAGTGGTTTCCGTCAGAGTAAGGCTAACTGGTGGGTTTTGAGTCGGTGTATCGTCAACGATGTCAGCGTAATTAGGATTATTCGGTCCAACTGTCGCTTGAACATTCGACGTATCGTTATCTGGGTTACGATCTGATCTGACAAATGCACTGCTACTGTTTTTGTTCTCAGAATATGCAAAAGCTCTGACCCAGTAGTAACGCTGGTTACCTACAGCTAATGGGTCCACAGAGTTGCCTGCGTCATGGAAGAACTGCGTTCCCCTAGTTTCTCCGATTAGCTGCGAGTTATTCCATGAAGAATCAGCAGACGCATAAATTGCTATATTCTCAAACAGCTTGGGGTTGCTTGGGTTGGTCCAGTTCAACTCTATATGCTTGAGACCAGAAGTTGCTGTTAGGTTTTGTGGGTCTGGAACACCCCTAAAACCCTCTGCGATCACTCCGCTCGCTGAAATGGTGCTGTATTCGCTCTCTGCAGGATCTGCATAAGATCCCGAATCGTCTTCAAGTAACGTGAGGTTAACCACGCCATCTTGAGTGTCAGAGAAAGACCAACCCGCGCAACGAAACACCTTGTTGCTATAATTTAATTCTCCAACGGTTACTTGCACTCTATCGCCCACATCTATGCGAAGGCCAGTGAGATTCGCAGGGAAGGTCAACACTTTCTGTTGGTCTGACAACTGGATTTGCTTATGTGCAATCCTTTGCGCCATGAAATTATTATTGGTAAACGGAAGCTGAATATCGCGAGTCAGAACCTCTGCGTTATCCCTAGCGACGGCTGCAGTCAATTGCACTTTGGCCGCTTCGACGCTTTTGTGATTTTGCGTAGGATCAATGAAGATTGGGCGAATGGTATTGAAACGATCACTTTCTTCAACCGACGTTTTGACCGATATCGCGCCCGCCAAATCGTCTTCATCCAAAGTTTCGGTTGGCGCTTCATATATGCCGGATTTGATGGTGTAGATGCCGTTGCTGTACACCACATTGCCATTCATCGCGCTCAACAATTTATTGAGGTTTGTTCGATGATCGTCGCCAGCGAAAAGAACGCCATTTGCAGTAAATCGCTTTTGCGTCTGGCTAGTAGGTATTGCAACTGTCGCGTCACAAGCGTCAGCAGCGATTACAACTGCAGCCCAATCAATCTTGTTTGTCGCGACACCTAACCCAAATTTCGTGTCTGTGAGGTAATTTGCCACACATAAAGCGGGGTTTTCGCTCCACGCTTGATAAGCAGTGTTGCTAGGGCTTGTACCAGCCGTACCACCTGCAGCGACCTCTAGCCTAGGGTCATATATGTCTTTCTTACCCTTAACCAGCGCCTTTATGTTAGTAGGTGTAAGTCGATCCCAGACTTCTTGTGAGGAATCGGTTAACGACCATTTTGTGACTAGATAAGCGACCCCTCGCGCGCGGTGAGCGGATGTCCAAGCGGTAAAAACACTCAGCAAACTGCTGGTGACTTGATCACTTGCGCCAGTTTTCCGCTCAACAAAGCAAATAGTCGTACTGGGAGATTCTGTGGTCGGCCCATAAAAGCCTGAAGTCACTGAGTTGCCACTTATGGAAGCATTTGGGATCACTTTGTTATCGAAATATATGTCAGTGATCGATTCTACTTCGTGCCCCGTCAAGGCTACTGCGTGATACAAGTCTTTGTTATCTGTGCCGCCCACACCAACAAAGAATATCGGCCCTGAAACCAACGCCTGTCCATACACCAGCTTCTGATTCTCTATCGCCCCGCGAACAGTCTGTTGCCTGGTCTTGTCAGTGTCTGACACTGGCATTTTGATATCTGGCATTAAGCCTTTGACGGCTGCATTCAAAGCCGCTCCAGCGGCCACCACCGTAGCTGCTCCGATGGCCGCTAACGCTGCTGTTTTACCAAAGACGGCTGCAGCGAAACCTTTTGCCCCCAGCGATGCCGCTGCACCAGCTACTGCTGTTCCAATTTTTACTAGGAACGGGATTACCTGTGGCATATCAGACCCTCCAACTTGCTACCAAGTAGCGATCTGGAATCTGAATCATGCCGTTCTTTGTCAAACAAACTACATCGTTCCTGAGTTTAATCCCGCCAACCTGCCCAACAATCGGTATTTTTATTACGCACGGGTCACCATCTTCCGGCGAGTCAGTCGTAATACCAAAAACACTGTGTAAGAAATCGACTAGGTCACCTTCTTTATTAACAAGCATCTCTGCCTGCGCCTCTGTTTCATAATAAAACCCTGCAGAGTAGTCTGTGCCGGTCAGTTCTTTGACGACAAATGCAATAAACTGACAACAATCAGCGTCCCCGTAAGCAAATGGCCTACGCTGCCATTTATTAAGTGCAGCATGCACCCTCATCTTCGCGGCCCTGTGTATACGTCAATGGTTGTGCTTGCAGGAGCGCCCGCTACAGCATCTGAGTTGGCATCGCCCCACCTAATCTTCGCCCCATCGATATCAGCCATGAACTCGAAAGCCAAATCGCCTGCAAAATCGCTTTGCAATTGCGCGTCTGTATACTTTACGTTGGATGCCTTATCGAATCGCGCCAACTCGGACTCTGCTGTCAGCGATATGACATCGCCACCATCGGCACCAACAGAAACCAGCATTTGTTGCATTGAGCCTTCCCACAAGATAGTAGGATCTGCCAATAGCGCATCACTGGCATCGAGCACGCCTAGGTAAACCTTCACCGGACGCATGTAATAGTCTTCTGTCAAAGCAGCGCCAGAAACCTGTGCGTCCAACCCCGAAAGCGACAGGGTTATGCTGTATGGACTGACATCTGCGCCCTCTTCGATCTGACTTATGTCACTTAGGTCGCCGACACCAAGCCAATCATGCCCGCCCCAAGTATATGTGCCTATAGAGTTGTGTAGGTATATCGTGCCAGATGAAAACTGTAATTCAGCAAAGCTGACGAGCGCCACATGTTGCGCCGACAATGCGTTGAGAACATTTGTGGGAAACCCTCGACTCATGCCAAAACGTCCTCAACAGCGTCTATGTTGTAATTAGAAATAATGCCGGGCTGCGTGTTCCAAGACGCTCTTCCTGACAACATAAACACACCGGATACGGGCGCGGTGTAATCAATTACCGTGTCGTCTGCTGGTGTCTTTCTGATTGGAGGAGCTATCGATAGCGTTATGTTGCCAGAGTTGTCGCTGTTAGCATCAGCAACTACCATGTGCAATTCGTTATTGAAACTAATGTAATCGCCTGCCCTTAAATAATTAGACACGTTGGCTGTAGCGCCATCGCACACTAAGCTTGTGCCAGATTGACTCGCCCCATTTACTAGTAAAGTCCCTCCGCCCGCGCCGCGCGTCGTATGCGAGTGATCATGCAGGCGAAAACGATGTTCTTGTCCGTTAAGTTTCACCAAAAACGCTTGCATCGTTTTGCGGTCATCTCCAGACAAATTGTTAAATTGTAGACTGGCTCGCCACAATGAACCTTTGCGGGATGTGGTCTGAATCGCATTGGTCAGTGGCGACTGAAACGTGCGGGTATTCGCTACAAGCTCAAACGTATTCGTAGTGGGAGTGATAGAGGGGAAAGTAAATGTAGTCATGCGAAACGACGCCGTCTTATTAGATCTTGAATGGTTAGGATCGTCTGTTGTGATGTTTCAGTCATTGCTGCTTTGATCCTCTGATCTACATCTGCGCCCGCCCCGCTCGCGTCTACGTTATTTATTACGGTGATTCCAGCGCCTCCACCTGCCCTATGGTCTACTATAGTTTCATCTGGATGCACCAGCGCCATCCGACCACCTCTACCGTCGAGCCCCCCTGCGCGAGCGCCCATGCCAGTATATCCACCCCCCTCAAAGGACTGAGCTTTTATCTGCGCGACGTTTGCTAAACCTAAAGTAAGGGCCGCTGCCGCCATCGCTTGGGGTATGGGGAATGGGAATGGCGCTGCCAGGGCGTTGTTTGCAGCTTGGAACGCAGATATCGTGGCTTCCGCCATGCGATAACCCTTTTGCATCTGGAATACTTTCTTGTTTCCAGCATCAAGCGCGAAAAGCTGATCTCTGACACCGCTGATAGCCAAATCTTTGGCCTTCTGCTGGTCTTGCAGATCTTTCTCTCGCTTTTTCTTTGCTTCCTTGAAGCGTTTGTCTTGCTCTCTAGTGATGACTTCCAACGCTTTGCGTTCCGCTTCCGCTAACCTTTCTACTTCTGTGCGCGCCGCTTCGTCCGCCTTTGTTTTCTCTTTGAGTAAGAATAGCTCTTCCGTGAGCGCGATGTTTGTCTCCTCGACAGTTGAGATGAAACCATCCTGCTCTGCTTTGAATCGAGCGATTTGCACCTCATTCATGCCGAAAGTATCAATCTGCTCTTGGAGGGTTGAGTTTGTTTCCCGCAGCGACGCTTCATACTGCTGCATCGCAGCCTTAGCTGGATTCAACGCTAGATCGAGTTCGACCAACTCGGCCTCTGCTAGGGCAACCTGCTTCTCAACCTCTGCTACTTGCTCTGCAGCGTCCTCCGCACTGCCACCGTGACGAGCGAGTTGTCTCGCAGTCTTATTGGCTACCTTCTCTTGGTCTGCTAAGGCTTCACGTAGTTCATCGTTGGCCTCGCCTAAGGCGGTCATAACGTCCGCTTGGCGCTTGAGCAGTACGCTCTCCGCTAGCTTGCGCTGAATGCCATCGAGCTTATCGAGAGATAGGGTAGTCCCTAGCGCCTTCTCTTCTAGCTCTTCTAGGAGGTCAGAGGATTCCGTGAGTGACCTAACAAGCGGGCCAGCTATACCTGCGGCAATAGCTAGGACGGCACCAAACATTGCGCCGCCAGGGCCAAAAAGTGCAGCGATCTGACCGCCTTGTTGTCCAAGGATCACAAACGCACTTGTGCCCATTTGCGCTTGGACTGCGATGTCTTGCAGTTGGTGACCGATCTGACCGAAACCTCCACGCATCAGGCGCATGGATTTTCCTAAGTCACGAGCTCGCTTCCCTGTTTTATTAAGGTCTCCTTGGACGCGACCCATACCGTCATGGAATTGACGAGTATCCGCTCTGACCTTAATTACACTATCGACATCAGCCATTCATCTTGTCCTTTCGGAGTCTGTAAAACGTCCACCAATGATTAAATTCATCGACGGTCATTTGCTGGACGACTGACAATGGTTGACCAAGGCGACTTGCGAGTTCATACATAAAGTACAATTCCGTAGGCTCGCCCTGGTCATTTATGAGTTTTTTTCGCGCTCTTCCTCATTGTCGGTTTCGATGGCAAGCGCAAAATTACCCAATCGTGTCAGCACTTCTGGATCAACAGACTTCTTTAGCTTTACCTTGTCCTCCAGCGAAAAGACCTGCTCGCCCTTTTCATCATGCAGCCCAAAGATACAGGCATAAACCAGGTAATCTGTTGCATCCCCATCCGCTCGCTTCGCCCACCTAGATTTGTCCTCTAGGGTCAATCGCTTGGCATATAGCTTGGTGTTCCATTCCGGGACATCAATCGTGCGGATATCTTGGTTGCTAAAGTGTGCAACCGCCTCTTCAATAAGCCTACCCATCAGACGGTAGTCGTACTAAGTGCTCCAGAACCCTGCACCGTGATGGTGGCCTCTACCATCCCATCAAACGATGCATTGCGCGTGAACCCCGTCACCAAAGCGGTGCCGGTATAATAGGTGTCGCCTGACTGATCTCCCTCTGGGAAGAACCCAATCGTTACGCTATTGCCAATACCAAGCGCGACTTGACCATTCGTATCGGTCTCATCCCAGAACACGTCTAACGAACCGCTGAAAGAGTTCAGAGTCGTAATATACGTTCTGCTAGTATCGGTCATCACAGTGTCTTCCACCGTATCTGCTGTTTGCTCTATCGAGAAGGAACGGACTTCTGCTACTGCTGCAGAGCCGACCTTCACAACGCCATCTTGGCCCTTATGTGTAGCCATCGTTTATTCCTCCTCGGAACTTTTAGTTTTCTTCGTTGCCTGCTTTTTCACAGGCTTCTTATCCGATTTAGATCCGCTATCGCGCACCCAACCCTTGGATTCAAGCCATACGACGTTGTCTGTAGCCGCATCAATCGTTGTACCGTCTTTAGTCATTGCTACCATGCTATACCGCCGTTTCAACGTCGTTTTCTTTGGTCTCGTAGAACACTTCTACAGTAAGAGTTGCTCTAGCCACTGGCTGATCACCCTCACCACTAAATTCTGCATCCATGTTAAGGACGTTGGTGTCCTTTGCGTTACCACCTCTCGTGATATCTGTGGCTAAAGCCTCTTCCACCTGCACGCAAATTGTATCAAGCGTATCGTCATAATTACTGACACCCTTAACGTAGATCTCTATCGCGACTGATAACCGGCGCACTTGCGTCCTCGGCCTACCCATTGACGAATACTCAACCGACTCGTCCCTAGTGTAGATGGCGAGCCCCGGTAATTTGGCCTCAGCTAATGGATAAACGCGAGTCCGATAAATATTGCTACCAGTAGTAGTGAGCCCGGTAAGCGTCGTAACGATGTTATCTCTGATCGTTTTACGGACATGGGCCATTACTGTTTCTCAATCAATAACTCTGTCATGCCAGTGCCGTCAGACATGACAACTCTCACAATATAGTTCGTGCCATCAAAACTAACTGCATCACCTTCTGCAGCGGTGCTGACATCCGCTGTACGCACAGTCAACCTCGGACGCTCTATAGCAAATGCCACAGAGCCACCAGTTTCAACAGCTTCGTATTCGTTATCGACGATAGCTGTTACGTTTCCAGCACTACCTCCGCTCGGCGTATAACTCACCGTTTGCCCAAAATCCTTGAGCATAATCGCTCGCTGAGTGGCACCTTCAACCGGCATTACTTAGCCTTCTTCTTGCGCGGCGCGCGCTTTGGCATAGGCTCTTCATCTAAACCAACAGATCGATCTACCGACTCTGTCTCATCGACCGGCAAGATTCTGCCGATACCGATAAGTCCATCGACATCCAGTTCATTCACGTCTTTGCCTGATTCCACAATGTCGCCTACGTTCCACGTGGAACCACTGATGACGCATCGCTTCATTACTTGGTATTTCATATTAACTCCTTGCAAGAAACCCCGCCCGAAAGCGGGGCTCCCCTAGTGGCGTTATTAGCCGTCGTTACCGAAAGCAAAGCTCACTGCGTGACGTACTGCTACGTCTACAGATTGCAGTGCAACGATACGCACAGTGCCCGTGCTTGAAGCTGTATACGGATCAACCACAACGTCCAGACCGCCAAACATGCCGATCAATAGGTCATCGAAGTTACCGAAGTACAGGTTACCGCTAGTGCCTTGTGCGGAAACGATTGCTGAATAGCCATTCATCGTGCCGCCTGGCTCGACAACGAATTGGGCGGTGTTTGTCGCCTTCTCCGTGGTCTTTAATGCGCCATACATGTCTGGACGAATGATGTAGGACAAGCTGCCCAACAGCGCGTTATCGACCGCAACTGCCGTTTCTAAGGAAACGACTTCTGCAAAGGTTGGGTTGGCTGCTGCGAAGTTCGTTACCTGGTTAACGCCAGTGGTATTGAGAATACCTGTTGGGTTGCCAGATGAACCTGATCCTTCCAGACCGGCCGCGTCTATCGCAGTACCGATAGATTTAGCTAGGTCATCACGAATCAACGCTTCAACATCCAAAGAACTTTGAAGAAGTAGCTGGCGAGTAACGTCGGTGAATGCACCCAAGGTCTTAGGTGTCATCGTCACGCTACCGATAGTCATTTCTGACTCAGATGCTGCACCACCCTCTGAACTGATAAATCCAGCGGTAGACACACCAGTTTTCTTGGGGATCTTGACGTTGCCGGTGAGGCCAGACAGCATGCGAGCACCAGCTTGCATTACGCTAGAAGCGTTACGCAAAGCATCGACGAAGTCTTGTCCACGGAAGTCTTCCGCAATCAAGTTAGCATCATTAGTGGTGTTCAAATCACGCTTCCAAGCACCCAAAACCTCCTGTGGAAGCATGATGCCTTGTGCAGTCGTACCATATTGGTCTGCTGCAGCGCGAGAGCATTCAAACTCAAACGCAGCATCTTCTTGGGCTCGACGATCATGCGGGTTAGCCAGTGCGTGCAAAGCTCGCATGAGGCTAAACTGCTTACGCTCTACATTGGTCATGCCAATTTCTTTGCTTTCTAATGCGCGTGTCGTACCGATTTCTTCCAACAGAGCCCCTCGGAACTCTTCAATTGATGCGCCGTCAGCAATAGCTTTTTGGGCCATATCTGACTTGCTATGACGAGCGCCTAACTCAACGATCTGAGCGGCGTTCTTTTGTGCGGCTTGACGGGCTTTCGCCTCAACCGCTTCTATATCTACTTCTGACATAATTTGCTCCTGTGCATTGTCAGTTACGATTACGGGTTGTTGCGAAGCTCCATCTGAACGACCCACACCAACTGTCACGTCAGCGGGAATCGAAACTAAACTTGCTTCGTGGATTCGATACTTCTTGACCGTATATGTGTCATCCGAAGTTCGTTCCATTTTTTGTACCGAGTAGCCAATGCTTACGTTAGCTTTGATACCATCGGTAACATCATCAAAAGCCTCTCTGGCAAGTGCGCCTTTTCCAAAGCGTACCGTCGCGCGAAGTCTACGCGCCGAGTCATCCAGGCTTACTGATTCGATAACGCCCACCTGTTTTTCTGGATCGTGATCCAGTAGAAGGGGTGCGCGTCCTGACTCCAAGAACGACAGATCCATCGCGTCCTTAGAATGCTCTAAAACTTCCATGCCAAAAGACCTCTGCACGGGCTCTTCGCTTGATATCGCCATACGCACAGTGCGTTTGTCCTCATTGACCGGCGCAGCATCCATGCTCATATAGCGAGTCATCTCCACAACCTCAGAACGCTCATCTTCATCGTGATGCGCGTTTTCTTCGATCATGTCGGTGTCTGCCATAGATTCCATCTCAGCTTCTTCCGTATCGGGCTCCTCTTGCATTGCCTTGGCAAACTCGACAATGTAAGAGTCCTCGGTCTCTTCGACATCCATGATGTGTCGCTTATCCATGTCTCTTTCCTCAATTGCAGGCTCAAATTTAAGGACTCTGAAACGGCGCTCCTTCAAGAACTCTTTCGCTTCATCGACCGTGAATTTTTCTTTGTCGAAACGTAATGATTGAATCTCTGACTTGCCATCTAACAATCCAAAAATCACATGGATGCCATCACCCAACTCATCGTTACGCCGCCTAAACTCTTCATATTTATCAGGATTCTCAATCCTAGCAGCGTGTTCGTGCGGATACGGTCTTTTTTCTGCAAACGCACGCTTGCTGCTCATGGGGTGCCCTTCAGGCAGTAAATCAGTATCGTGCTTGCCGCTTCTGAACTTCCCGTTCCGCAAGACATACAAGAAAGATGCGACGCGCCCGTAAGCCCATTGCTCTGGACTCTTTACCGTCGGTCGAACAGATCCCGGATTCGTGTAATAAGCTCCGACACCGCGTCTGAACACCGCTGATAGAGTTCTGACATTAGTTCTTTTAGTCTTGTCATCGCCCACCTTTTCGTTGTGATCGTCAGCCTTTTTCGTCAGACCTTTTTTGACGGTCGCAGATATTTCCGCTCTGTCGTAATCCTTGTCTGCCGCTTCCATGCTCTTTCGTACCCGCTTGGCGAATGAGAAGCCTGGATCTCCGCCCCACAACGCCCAGGCAATGCGCCCAGCAGATGGATATCCTTCTTCGCCTACGTCGAACCCTTCTGCCTTCTTATCAACTTCGTGACGTGAGAAGAAGGAGAACATCCGCGTCACTGTGCTTGTGGATAACTCCTTGCCATTCTTTATGTCGCGAGCGCGTGCAACACCAATCTTTGTGCCGCCTCGACCAAACTCTTTACGCCATTCCAAGCCACGCTCTGCCTCCTCCATCATTGATGCAGTCGGCTTGGTGTCTATTTCGACGCCTTTATACGTCGTCATCCTGATCACCAGCTATATCAGCGTCTACAGGCAGAATCTGACCAGCATACGGCTCCAAGGCATACTTGACCCCAAACTGCTCCATGAGGCTCTTATCGCGCTGGATTTGAGCAAGAAGCTCCTCAACGTCTTTGCCGTAGTTGGCGGCAACGTCTTGCAGGCTTAATATTCCGTTCTTTAGCCCCAGAACCGCCGCAGTCATCTCTTTCTGTGGGTCAACCCATGACCAGGCTCTACCTCGGAACTCGCTGCGAGCAGCAAAACGATCATATTCACGCAATGGCACAATTATTGCGCCCATCTCCATTGTAGAAGCGAGCCAAGCGTCATATACCTTGCGTACAAAGCTATCCAGCAAGAACGATTGCATATTTCGATACGCATCTCGCTCGTCTAATGCGCCTTGGCGAATACTAGAGTAGCTAGTGGACTCTAGGTCGTTGCTCAAGGCCGTGTAGCTAATACCCAGACCACTAGCAATGCCCTTCAAGCATGCCTTGTGAAAGGAATCAAACTCATTCGACGGGTATTGAGGATCAAAGCTCGTAAATTCCACGCCTTGCGGTAACTGATGGAAGGTGCCGGGCTCCGCTTCCATGATGGGAACGGATGAGTCTTCTAGGTCGTCTGCGACGAAACCATCGCCAGACGGGCTAGTGAAGAAGCCCATCTTACTAGCGCCCACTCTCGCGTTCACTACAGCCGCCTCACGCAGCGCACCAAGCTGCTTCATGGTTGCCATAGCTGGCGCAAACCATGTCTCTCCGCGCGTCTGACCGGCTCTGAGGGGCATAAATACATGGATCATCTGATCCGCTTCAATGCGAATATGCTTTGGTGACGCACTCAAAGTTGTAAAGTCGTAGTCGCCTGGGTGATATGACAATAGGTGATAAGCGACAGGCTTTTTATACTGATCTAGCTCCACACCCATGCGTATTTCGTTGCCATTGGGCAGACGCTTCGACATCTCTTCGTCTACGCGATCAGATTCTATTATTTCTAGCGAGATAGAGTCTTGGAAAGAGGCGTTACGATGGATGCGAATGAATGCTTCGCCATCTCTCGCGCAAGATTCGATCACCAGCTTTTGAACTTCTATCCAAGACACACGGCCATCGACTGTGCAATTGCCAGATCGGCCCCAAATGCGCCATCTATCTTCCACAGCCTGGTTACCACTGACATCTAGCTTGCCATCCGTGGTCAAAGCCTTTACTTGTAGCGTGAAACCACGATCACCAATCACATTGTTGCGTAAAAGCATCAGATATCGTTTGGCGTACTCATTATTACGCGCCAATTCGCGCGCGCGACTTCGTAAACGCCTTATCGCTGGATAAAGCTCGCTATCTGCACTTCTTTCAGACGATTTGAAGTCATCAAACAGCCGTCCAGTGTTCGCGCCTTGGTAAGCGCGTTTATGAATAGGCAATCGGCGCACGTTTTGACCTGTTGCGTCCTTTTTGCGCTTGAAAACGTCAAAAATAGCCATTAAAACCGTACCTTGATCGTTTCATTGCCCTTTTTGCCACGTTTGATGCGCTCACGATTAGTGTGTTCAACCACTTCGCGCCGATAATAGTCTCTAGCTTCAGTTAATTCGGCAAAACTAAGCTTAGTAAGGCTCCTACCAGCGATAGAGTAGCTGGAAACGTCATCATCCGCCTTGCCAGACAACAAAGATTCTATCTTGGCGACCATAATCTCTGCGTGGATACGAGGATCAGCGTTGTTATCGTCTAAATCGACTAGGATGTTGAAGTCGCCGTTAGCGTAGACAATCCGATTACTGCTGGAGGTTTGTATGATCTCCAACTGCCAATGATAAAGCCCGGCAGTTATAGATGCAGATGTGGACGATGCTATTGCAAATAGATAGCCATCTGAAATCTCGGTGGCGGCGACTGTGAATTCAGCGGCACCACCTTTATGCAATCTCGCGACGTATTGAACAGAATGAGTGGCGGTCGGGTAATCCGACACAAAATCAGTGCGCTTCCATTGCACGAAGTCACCAACAGTGAACTCGTCGGGCTCGGTGAGCGGCGCATTCGCCGCGTCGAAAAGGTTAGCCATCAATTACCGCCATGAGTTAGTAAAACCTTTCCTAGTCGGTGGAACGAAAGACCTGTTTGGTCTCTCTGGCCTAATGTTTTGTGATTCTTTGCGCTTTTCTTCATTTATCGCCTCTGCTTTATCCGCGAAGGCGTTGACGTTCACTCCAATAATCGCATATGCTGCATACGCATAGACCATACAGTCCAGCGCCTCATTGCGTGCGCGAATCTTCTCAAAGACCCTCTTTTTATACCCTTTGTGATACCTAGTCACGATTTTTTCTGCGGTTAGCTGACGGAAGTATTCATCGTTCAAATGATCCGCGAAGTGTATGTATCCTGGTCCTTCTTCTTGTATTCGCATTCTTGCGAACAGTAGGTCTTTAACCGTATCGACTCCGATACCAAACAAAGGACATTTGGCTACATTATTCTTGCTCGGCCTACCTGCGACCGGCTTGCCCTCGCCACCAATACCCTTAATAGCAAACACTTTGCGGCCAGCGTTTTTCTTGCAGTAGCTGTAGACGCTATTAGTGAAATGACCACCACTGTCAACGCACGCAGCCCGGATAGCTACCTGCCTGCCAGACTCTGTCTCGTATTGTTTGAACAGTTGACTATCTAGCGCAGACCAAAGTTGTGGTGTAGATGGGTCGCCGTACAAGGTGACGTGATCTATCACCCAGCTTTCGTCATCTCGACCTATACCAATAATGCTTATTTCAAGTCGATTGTCCTGCACGTCAACACCAGCCACTAGGATCAATGCATCATCAGGTACGGCAGGCATCTGTTCCCGGCGCTCAGACAACATATAATCATCAATGGTCTCACCAGCATCCGCCCAGGTTTGACCCAAGTAGGTGTTAGTCCATACGCGCAGTTGCTCTGGATTCTTCTTAACAGCGTAGAACTCGCGCACACCCTCATGCAAAGGTGTCCAAGGCGAATACAGACCGTTGATAGCGAAACCAGCTACGCCATTGAACTCTTTGCCAGCGTGCCAAGCACCATTGCGTATCGACCAAACGCGATCACTGTCTTCCCATAACACGCCACAATGTTCACACATGTACTTAGCAGTATCGGGCTCGTCCTTATCCCATTTGACGTTTTTCCACTCTAATGTCTGATACTCCTCGCAATGCTTACAAGGCACATAGTATTGGCGCTTATCAGAAAGCTCGTAAGCATCCGCAATCCGACTGTTGTCCTCATTGGTCGGCGTACTAACCATGATGATCTTGCGATTCCAAAAGGTCGAAGCACGTTTTCTCGCGAGCGTTATGGGGTCACCTTCCGATCCCGCACTGGGTGGGTAACGATCAACTTCATCGCAAAGCACTATCCGTATTGGTCTACTAGCAAGCCCTGATGGACTGTTAGCACCAACCATCGTGATGGCACCACCTGGAAAGATCTTGTGAAGAGTAGTGTTGCCAGAGTCGCGGGCGCGAGGGTCTTTTACCTTGCCTCGAAGTGCTGGCGTACTTTTAATAAGCCCCGCTGCAACACGGTCTTTGCTAAATGCTTGAGCCATATCAAGCGTTGGCTGCAATACGAGAATAGGACTAGGGTCGTTATCAATATGATATCCGACAATGTTGAGAAGAATCTCGGTTTTACCAAGTTGCGCTCCAGCCATGACCACAATTTCTTGAATACCCGGATCAGCGCACGCATCCATGATACCCCTTTGGTATTCAGCACGGCTCGTATACCAGCGACCAGGCTCCGCACTACTTTGAGAGTCTAGCCGTCTTTTTTGGTCTGCCCATTCGCTTACGCTTAAGCGGGGCGGCGGTCTCAGCGTCTGCATCGCCATCGTCAGATGGGAGGACAGTAGTTTTGGTAGGGTCACTGCTTGGTTCATAGTTGGAGAGTTCCTCTAACGCTTCTGTTATTAGGTCTTCTAAGATCTTCTGACAAACCCCTGCTTGAGCTTCTGTCGCCAGGATGGGCGCACCCTTGGTGGGTATAGACATCAATTTCGACTTGAGAGCCCCAAGCACATCATTCCAAGCGGATACTACATCTTCTGCAGGTACTAACTCTCCACGAACCTTCTCTAGCTCTATCTCTGCGATCTGCGCTTCAGCATTTGTCTTGCGAGTTCTAGCTTCATCGTAGCTTGAACCCAACTTGACTCCACCAGTGCTTGGCATAGCTGTTCCTTTGGTTGACGAAGTTGATTATAGGGGCGCTTCAACTGGTTTAGCAAAAGTCTATCGCTACGCGTTTTTTGCGGCGCGCGACATCCCACGGCCGGTCGCAAGCAAAGTACCTGTAAGTGACTGATCTGCAAGGCTTTTTCGGCTTTCCGTCGCGAATGCCATTTGTTGGGGTCGGTCGCTGTTTTTCCTTTAGGATCAATGACTTACGGCCAAGCGCCATTCTGCCCGATTGATTGCGGCCGGTTGCTATGGGTTGCCATGGGTTGCCGTCGCGTTGACGCTGGCAATCTTAGGCGTGCCATTGTCACCCTGGCGTTGTGGGTTTGATGGATGCCAGGCGCAATATGCGGCCGCGTGTGGTGTTGGTATCGGTAGGCTTTGGCTTTGTGTTGCTAGGCTATTGCTGCGCTCAGAACGCGCGACAAACGCGCACAAAAAAGCCGGGACGTGCCCGGCTGATTGTTGGATGAGGTGGTGGCTATTCTTTGTGCGCTTTCATCATACGCCAAACGTCCATGCGCTCCGTCAGACCTTCTTCTATGATGAACCTGCAGGAATCCGTCATTGTGCGCTCGCCAGCGACGCAGCGCGATAGGTAGGATGTGCTAACGCCTATCTGGGCCGCGACTAATGAACGGCCGCCCAGCGCGTCTATTTTAGCGTTTAGGGCGCTGTCTTTTCTAATTTGCATCTTTCTTGCTCCATCTTTCCCAAAGGCTTGCGGCGCGCTCTTTCGCCTCACGCAAAGCGCCCAACACCGCCCAATGATCTTTCATGTTGTCATACGACGCAGGCTCCAATTCTTGGCCCGGTTTGATAATTACCGACGAGCATTCTAAATCACCAAAGACTACCTGATCACAAGTCGCGTGCTCTTCGACGAAATCCAAGTCTGCGCCCAAGTGCACGCCCGCAATGAATGCCGCTAATTCGTTTTGTGTTTCGATTTTCATACTTGGCGCTCCGTCGCTGACCCAATCAATTTTGCCGCGTCTTTTTCACTCGGTGCCATGTCATACGCTGCGCGTGTCAGTAATGCCAAACCGGCATAAATGACAACATGAGGCGGCATCTCTTGGCACTTTTCTAATGCGTCTAGCATGTGGCCTTCTGCAATGTTTACTTGTCTTTCCGTATTCATTTCAAACCCCCATCAATTGATAAAGTGTAATAAGCACAAACGCGCTCCACGCCATACCAGACGCAAACGCCCAAGCACCGGCTTTGGTGCTCTCTCGTCTTTGCTGCGCTTCGATGGCGCGCCTTTGCTCGTCATAACGCGGCGCAAAGTCTTTTGGCGTGCCACCCGGTACAACCGGCGCGCGTTTACTTTCTTTCATCATTTCGCCCATTGGACGCAATCTGACGACCACTGGCGCATTCTTCTCAATTTCCATACTTCACCCCCTCTTTTCGCTTCGGCGTCTCGGTTTCAGTCTCTACTAAAAACTCCAAGATTTGCTCCATCTTGGGTTTCAGATTGCTTTCGTAATCGCCTTCGTCAGCCAGTCTTTCGCTGATTTCCAGAATATTTTGTATGAGATTGTGCCTAATCAAAGTTCTCATAATTAACCCCTCGCTATGATGTTTGCGCTCGCAGCGCGTGATCCGTGAACTGTGAACCCTACGACAGTTTCGCGCTTCGCATGCGTGCATAGCTTGCACGATAAGCAATTGACGCCTTCGCGGTATTCAGCCGGGCAACGTATAAACTTCACGCCCCCGCGCTCGAATTTGCGCCAGTCATTGCCGCGCTTCTCGTCCGATATGATTGCGACCGTGGGAAGATTGCGCTTGGCATATCCAACGGCCTGCGCCTCATTATTTGCGCTCGCGTTTATGGTGAATCCGCGACGGTTTGCGCTTCTTACCTTGCGCGCGTTCTGCGCGTTCATAGGGTAATGCGTATAGGTAAACCCGCGCCGCCCGTTATTCGCCGCGACCAAATCGTCAAGCTTGTCGCTGTCAATTTCGTCGGGTGCGCTCGGTGGTAGGTCGCCGCTTACATTATGACGCCATACTGTGTCGGGTTTTAGTGCCGCGATGTTGGCGACGAATTGCGGCCATGGGGTGCCGCGCTCGCCAGAATCCAGCTTGTTCCAATTCAGCCGGGTATAAAATCCGGCATCCGCATAGCAACCCCCGTCGCCGATTAGCGGACAAGATGGCGGGCATGTTGCGCGTGCGCTGTTTGTTGCTGGCATTGCTCCGATCTTTGCGTTTGCGCTCTTAGGGATGAATTGAAAGTGCATCATTCACCCCCCAAATCGTACATGCTGCAGAGTTTGGCGTAATCCAGCGCGCGCAGCTCGTCTGCCAAATATTCTGGTATTACGTCGGTGATTTGCTCGTAATAATTCGCTGCAATACTCGCGGCCGTGATATATGTGCGCTTGAACCCGATCACGTCGGATATATTTGGATAACGCAAATGGTCATAAGCGAACCCAATGACGTGCTGCGCGGTAAACAATTGGGCCGCTAACTTTGGTCCAAAATTCTTTGGATATTCGCGACCAGAGCACCACCCGTTCCGGTGCCGTCTTTCTTGTCGCGTTTCTTCCTGTATCAACTCGGCGACAAAATCCGAACCACCGCCACGGTGGTCGATAGCGTGCTGCAGTTTGCGCGAGGCGGTCTTTATTAGTTCGATTTGTTTTTTACTAATGGTCATTATTCGCCCCCCAAGTAACGCACGATAAAATCCACGCCCAGTGCGGCCATAGCCGATAGCGCCGATATAGTCGCAGCGAATGCGAAGGCAAACGGTGTTGCACCGCCAACAATGGCGACCATAAAGAGAAGCGCAGTAATCGCGCACCAAGTGAAAGCAAAGATATAGTGATGCATTACTTCACCCCCAACGCGCGTTGCGTTTCCGCGTCTAGTGTCGCGAGATATTCGCGCGCTTCGCGCTTCGCGTCTTGTCGGTTGATGTCCCATGCCATTACATAGGCGATGGCTGCGAATGGGCCAGCGAATGCGACCGCAAGCCACGGGCTAGCCAGAAACATGCAAGCCACTAAGGCGAGCCATTGGCAGGTGTAGAAGACGTTTGTCTTATTCATTTTTTGTATCCTTGTTTTTGGTTTGTGTTGCGCTCTTTTCACAAGCGCAGAGACATCTTTATCCATAGCGTTGACATTGTCAACACGTCAAAACAAAAAAACCCGCTTTTTTTCTTATAAAGGCAACAGCCAAAAATGGCGGACAAACGGCGTTAACAATTGTCTGCGCTTAGTCAATAACCCGTTTCGGTCGAATTAATCCGATGCACCCGGCCACGCTCGGCCAAACTCGGCCGCGCCTCGCCATCGCACCCGACCGACCGGCCGACCATCACCAAACGGCCACCCAGCACCTCGCCTCGCCTACTTCGTGGGATAGTAAACACCGTTTGGGTAGCTTCGTGGGATAGCCGCGAACTGACTCCGTGGGATAGCCGTCCGACCACTTCGTGGGATAGTAAATGCGAAAAATACCTTCGTGGGATAGCCGCCAGGCAGCTTCGTGGGATAGTAAATATACTTCGTGGGATAGCCGCGATCAGCGGGCGGTACGCATCGCCTTGCGTATTTGGATAGAGAACTCAAAAGGTAAACGTCGTCTGGCGTAAGCCTTTGCGATCTCTGTCGCTGGGAACAGTCTACCGATTGGACGGCTTTTGTAACCAGTGTGGAATATCATCTTGAGCCTGCCCTTTTTCTTCCTGGGCGTATGGGTTGTTCCCACTGATGCAGCGTTTGAACCAGATAACCTCCTTACACCAGGTCGCTCGTACAAACCCAAGAATTTATCTGACTTGGGTTTTCCCTGTGGAAACCCATAAAAGTACTTCTTTGTGTCAGCCCGTAGTGCAGCATACGCACCCTTTTTTACGTTGCCATGTTTATTTATTGCTGATTTTGGCGTGTACCTAGTTGGTGTTATTAGGTTGACTCGGCGAGGTTTGTCGGGTGGTTGCACAGTGCCGCCCTTCAGAATGTTTGTAAGGTAACGACGTTTGGCAGCACCACCACCACCTATGTGCACACCACCAGGGCTCACCCTGTCACCATGGCGCTCACCGATTACATGGGCTATCAGTTTGCGCTTCGACGCCTTCATGTATTGAAAGCCTTGCTTCGTGAATTTCTCGGCACCGCCGATCAGGTGTTTATCAATCTCTCGACGCAGCAAACCTCGACCGCCCTCACCTACAGCAATCTGGAAAGCGACTCGGTTCAATGTCTGTGCAGCGGCGAAGGGCACCTGATTAACATCAAGATCATGGAAGTAGCTGACTGCCTTGGCGACATCAAACTCTACAAGCGTCTTATCAACCATCGTGGAATAGCCTCGACAAGTCAGTCACAATCAGCACGCGACCAGAACAACCAGGGCATGTAGCCTTAAGCATCTGCGTTTCATAAGAGTATCCACAGGTGACACAGTCTATTTTGAAACGATTAGATCTATGAGGAGTGAAGTCCCGTCCTCGCCCAGTATCGACGTTATCTTCTCTGGCACCATCTCCACGCTCAAGTCTAGTCCTTGCTGCATGCTTACCCATTCATCGAACTCCTCTATCGCTTGCATTCTGCGAACTGTTTCCGTGTCTGGTAGATAATCTATCGGCCGTAGCTTGGGTTGATCTAACGTATTCTTCGTAATCGCGACCAAATTTTCCTTCAAACCACTGTCTCCAGGTTCGTTTCCGACTAGGTGTTTTGTGATCCAATCTGCCCCATATGTCCCTAGCAGCACAGTATTGAAGAAACTCGTAGTCTGACTCAAAATGCTTTCTCCCCAAGCGCATGCACTTTCTCCTTAAAGTCTTCTTCAATCTGTAGAATTTCATCAACCTTCAGTGGTTTGCTATCGCGTGCGAGCCCTTGCAGCCATTCCACTCCTTCACGGCCATAAGTGTCGATCATGTGGAGTGTGTACTCCATCAGCGCGCCATGACGAAACGTATTACAGCCAGGGCACTGAGGCCACAGATTCTCTTCTACGAAATAGACGGCATCAAAGGTCTTGGGTATGAAGTGCCCAGCATGCATGTCACGCCAGTGCCGCTTCGCAGAGCACGTTGTGCATTGAACCATTCCCTGTTCGTCAGCGTGCTTGCGTCTGATGTATTCACTACATAAGCGCCAAGCGCGAGCGCGCACCGTTTTCTTTGTTTGTTTACGCTTAGTTGGCATAGTGACTCTGAGTGCCCTAGTCACGATAGATCATCTTCGATTTGGCCAGTACGCCATGCAGGTCTTTCAGCCTGCGCTGCGCGTTGATGCGTTCTTCTTGATCGGTCAGTTCTAAACCCATACGAGCTAATCGGCTTGGGCCGCGACCACCCCAGGTCTGATCTATATTCCGCATCTCGTTTTGCGTGCGGCATATGGCTTTTTGAATGGTCTTTGGTTTGGCAATCCAACTCATTGTTGTTCATGTGGTTAGCGTCCTCGCGGTCTCGTCCACGATCCACTTCCCTAACGTGCCCCTCATGTAATTTTCTCTTTCGCCGCCGTGGAATCGTTTGATGGCTTCTGTAACGAAATCATCCATCCAAAACGGAGCGTCTTCCGGCATCTTGCCTAGACCGAGTTTATAATCTAGCAGCCTGTCTGCAAGCAAAACATTCTCGTTGATCTTCTCAGTTTTACGCGCGCTGCTACCTTGCTGGTCTGGCTTAGACTTGTAAGCACTACGCAGTTCATTGGTTATTTCAGCAATGTCAGGAAAGTAGTTATTCTTCGTGAGCAGCCGACCAAGAGCTTCTTTGAGTTGCACTTCCGTGTGCTTCCCAAGCTCCTGGTGGTAAATGTCTCGGATCTGCGGCCAGTCCTTTTTCTTGTTAGGTTTGTACGCAAGCCATTGTTTGAAGCAGCGATCAAAGGTATCGATATCCATGATCACTCCTTAAAAGGGGATGTCGTCTTCGTAGTCGTCTTGTTTGTTCTCAAAGTTGGCTGGAAGCACACTGCCTGGCCCATCCGACCGACGTTCAAGCAGTTCCACTCTGTTGGCAATTACCTCTGACCAAGTGCGCTTCTCGCCTTTTGATTCATAAGATCGATTTGAGATGCGTCCTTCGATGGCAACCTTCGTACCCTTTTCACAGTAGTTCTGCAGGATCTCAGCGGTTTTGTCGAAAGCAGAGATGTTATGCCAGCAAACATCATCTTTGCGCTCTCTTGTTGCAAGTGAGCAGTTGACGACAACCTTGCCGGTTTTAGTTTGTTTGGATTCTGGCTTTCTACCGAGATTGCCGATTAGCGTGACATGATTCATAGCGTTAGCTCCTTATCTTTCTATTCGTTCACTGTAGACCGCGCGCGCGGGTATATATTGAAAATGTTAAGAACCACATCACTAGTGATTCTCAACACAAGCAAATTCTTCACTTCAGAGCTACCCGGAAGGCACACACCGTCCTGCGCCGGGCAATAGCACTAAACCCCTGACTTGCGTTTTAGGTTCCAGCTAAGTGGCTGTCCCTCATACCTAGTCGATCAGGGCGACTGTCAGTGGTGCTCGCTGCCGTGTCTCGCAGTCTCTAAACGCTCTGGGCCATCGTTTAGCATCACACCCGCTTTAAGGTCCCATGTTCGACCACCTTCATGGGTAAAGGCAGGAGAGAGTGTGTAGGCTCTCGGGTCTGATTCAAGCCGCCTGTGTGACCACCTGGGCGGCGCAGGGTGAAAACTCAGAGATTGTGGACTCTGAGGGGTCACTTGCAGATTGAGGAAAAGGATACGAACCTCGCACTGCAAACATCGTCACTGGAGAGATCTAATGTTCTGATCATCTTCCAAAAACTCTTCTATCTCTGCAAGTCTTTCTTTCGGGAACTCGGTGTGCTGCCACTTGCATACGGCCGCGCGAGATATACCTAACGCACGCGCAAGCTCTGCCATCGACGCATCTCGCATCGCCAGCTTCACTTTGAATTCTCGCCACAGTTTGTCTTCCATCAACAGAAAGTAGCAAAAGAGGTTTGCATGGTCAACCTGTTCGTGTATCTTAATTAACAACGTCAACCAAGGACAACGCTTTGGCTACCATCTTTCCAGGCAGCGCATACAGAGGGCATTGCCAGATATGCGGCGGGGAATTTGATTTACAGAGAAGGCGATATGTAGCAATACCCCATGCTAACAATTGGCTTCATCAGGATTTCGCAATCCCCAGACATGCACATTCAAAAGAAATGCTTGTTTCATACTCTGACGCCGCTGTTTGGCAGGAAAAGGGTTTTGACTACAAGAATTGGTGCCCTGGATCGGGACTTTTGCCTATTGAACTTCACGATGGAGCGAACAGTCTGTTTATATTGGATTTGCAGGAGATTTTGAAAACGTCGCAAGAAAAAGTGCGAAACAACCGTATTCCCAAATCTTACTTAGATAGTTTAGGTCGCCCGCCTCAACCAAGCGATTACACCCACTATTGGCAAATCATAGAGCAACATCAAAAAAACATTGAAGACACAATAATTGTCGTAAAAAGGGTGCTTCAATGGGCATTTAAACCCTCAGAAGGTCTCAAATACTTAGCGGAATATGAAAAGCCACCACCATACGGTTACAGGATACACCCATTAAACAAATCTGCAGACAAAGGTCATGCTGGTAAGTGGCGATCCGCAGAAACAAAATATCATGGTGGGTACAATTTTTTCGGAATAGATCAAGACGTTCTGAGATGTGCCGTCAAACGTGAAAAATACGACATATCAGATGACTTGAAGCAGTTAGCCTACAGACGCATGCATCAATATACGAGTTGCGACGATACCGCCTTCACTCAAGAACTCTCGTCTTATCCAAACTATTCACAATTTATTGGAGCTTTGGTACATGCATAACGTGTCGCCGCAAAAAAAGGTCGTTCATATGAATACTATTAAACGCAAATGGTGGTGTTACCACAAACAGAACCCAGAGGTGTATGAACTGTTCAAGAGATACACCTTTCAGCTAATCAGAGCAGGACATAAACACTATTCTGCGAAGGGCGTGTTCGAGCGCATTCGATGGCACTCAGACGTGGAGACTGCCGGAGAGCCCTTCAAGATCTCCAACAATTACACGCCGTATTACGCTCGATTATTTATGACCGAGTTCAAGCGGCACGATGGATTTTTTCGCATCAAAGAACTCAAGGACAACTGATGCACCCAGATATTTACGAGTGCAAGGTGTGTGAGGAAGAAACAGAGTTCGCCTACATCGAAGCAGAGCGTGGCGACCCCTTCCAGCCTGGATGGAATGCCTGTTTGCAATGCACGGTGTGCGACGATTTTATTATAGAAATGTGGGAGTTAGAAGATGGCTGATGGAATAGTAAACATACGCGGTAAGGATTACATAACCGTCCCTAAGCGCATGGCAGAGTTTCGCAAGGAACACACGATCAAAGAAGGGTGGGCGGTAGTCACAGAGTGCCAAGACATACCTGACAAGATTCGAGTCAAAGCAATGATTCTAAACCCGGCTGGCATCGTCGTAGCTACAGGTCACGCAGAAGAAAAGCCTGGTAGCAATCCAATCAACAAAACAAACGCGGTAGAGAACTGCGAGACCAGCGCGGTAGGACGCGCTTTAGCAATGTGCGGTTATGGTGGCGAGTCGTTTGCGAGTGCAGAGGACATGGCACAGGTGCAAGCATCTGAAACACTGATTGACCAAGCATTGATATCTGATATCGAATCAAAGGCAAAGGAAGCCAGTATCGACATAGATAGAATTAAGTCACGATACGGAGTCCACAGATTAGAGGATCTGTCGCAAGAGGCGGCAAAAGAGGCGCTGCGTATCATCTCCAAGCAACTGAATAAAAAGGACGATAACGAGTGAAGCAGGGCACACCAGAATGGTTCGACGCGCGTAACGGGTGCTGTACTGCAAGTCGATGCCATGACGCAATAGCGAAGACTAAATCAGGTTGGAGCGCATCGCGTGAGCGTTACATGGATGAATTGATCACTGAGCGACTCATCGGTAGAGCCCAGGATCACTTCATCAGTTCAGACATGATGTGGGGCATTGAGCAAGAACCGCTCGCGCGCGCTGCTTATGAGTTTGAGAATAATGTTACCGTCGAAGAAGTTGGAAGCATCCCGCATCCGAAGATCGAATGGTCTAGCGCCTCACCTGACGGGCTAGTCGGTGATGAAGGGCTCATAGAAATAAAGTGCCCGAAGACCACCACCATGGTATCGACCGTACTGTCGGGACAGATACCCAAGAACTACGTCACACAGATGACTTGGCAGTTGGCTTGCACTCAGCGAAAGTGGTGCGACTTTGTAATGTTTGATCCCCGGTTGCCACCGGCAAATCAGATATGGATTCAGCGTTATGAGCCCGAAGCAGATATCATCGCTCAGTTAGAGGAAGATGTGAGGCTGTTCTTGTTAGACGTAGAGGTGCGGATGAAGACGTTTCAATCCAAAACCTCTGGATAATCACCAAGCCTGATCAACTCAGTCACCTCAACCGCTCTGTCACCGACCTGATCAGACCATCGGGAATCCAAAAACTCATCGGCTGCTAGGTCGTACTGGCCGCGTGACATAGCCTCTAGCGCCTTCACAAATCCCCGTAGCCGCGTCAATCCGAGGTTGAAGCACAGGTTTATCATCGCATCTCTGCGCGGCTTATTGAGGTCTCTGTACCAATCATATGCGTTTTCTAGCTCTTTATCGCAGCGAGCTATGTCATTCATCAGAAGGTATTCGACCTCATCATCGGATAGGCCAATGCCGCCATCTTCGTCAATGCACCGGCCGACACCAATCGTGGTCTTGTCGGCAGTACACTGATAGGCGAAAGCCTTCACGCCTTCGTGTCGTTTCAATGTCTCTATCAGTTTACCCACAAAGGTCACCATCTACTTGTTTAAGCCTTTTGTTTTTTCAAATGTGCGTAGCGAGCCCAATCCTAAAAGACCGCCAAGAACTGTGAGTAATGCTGACATGTCGAACTCAGGTAGATTCGGCACCTCTGCACCAGCATAAGTGAGAGCGAAAACAAGTAGGCTTTGAATAACAAAGTGCCAAGCAAAAGCTATCGCACAAACCCAGCCTACTAACGGCCGCCAGGAGCTTTGAAACCAGTTGCCTTTGGCTTCGATCTTATTGACTTCGATTTGAGCAAGGGCGTTCTCAGCGGCTTGTTTGTCGGCCAGCGTGCTGATTTCATGGGCAAGGAGATTCTTCTGATCTTTGTCCTCAATGAATTTGTCGAGTAACCCAGTAACTGGCCCGACCAGTTGTGCGACTATGCTCATTTACCATTACCTCTTGTTACCCAGGCCGAAGCGCCAAAGAATGCAGCAACCAAGCCTGCAATCGCCACAAAATACACTGATGCAATGTCACCTAAGATAGCAGCGGCTTGGTCGAGGCCAACAAACGTACATACAACGATCAACGTGGGATACAGTAGCATTCCCCACAACGCGAACCATGCCATACCGCGCTGCGCGTTTGCTTTGTCTTGCTGCAGCCGTAGCTCCTGCAGTTGCTGACTGGTCTCTAGTTCGTCATCCGTTACAACGCCATCACCGTCGGTGTCATATGTGCTGTACTCAGAACCATCCTCAAGACGCTTCGCGTTCACTCTGTTTCGGCCTCAATAACTTCTTCTTCAGGAGGCTGATTATGATTGAGGCTCTCTTGCTGTTCTTTAATTATTTTGGCGTGAAATGCAATGTTGTTGTCTGTTTCTTGCTGCTCAATAACAAGGTTCACATTGCGCTCTTTGAGGAAGGCGATGCGTTTCGCTCGGATAACACCTTCTTGAGTTAAATCAGCTTCTTCGTACTTCACGCCATCAATCTCTATCATTTTGGAATCCCTTGGTTTTTCAACATTGTAAACTCAATGTCTAATCATAGAAAGTGATGTTTGGTCGCACCTTGACGGGTATGCAATAAGCTGAAATGTTTTCTTGAGTATTGATACGTCTTTTATCTATAGGCTTTATAGAACCTTTTTCCAACCACACGGCAAACTGATTGCATCGATGGACGTTACGGAAGTAAAAGTCTCCGGGAACTCGCTCTCCTTCGACCATCATTATCAACAAAAAAGCCATCACCATGATTCATTGCCAAAAGTAATAAGAAGCGAATATAAAGGTTGGCCCGGCGACGGCACTAATCAGAACACCCCAAAGTATCTTTTCTAAGATGCTCATTTGTACACCTTTAAAATGATTACAAAACCCATCGCAATAATTGCACCGCCAATTATCAGCGTTGTGCCTCCCACTAGTATCTGGTTCGTGAGATGTTGTCGTTCTTTTTTCTTGCGAGCAATCATCTTTAAGTGCGCTTGCCTATCAAGCTCTTGCTGCTTTTTTGCGGCTTTGAAATCGTCAAGTAATTTGGGATCTGCCACCAGGAGTAAATCATGGACGCTTTGCCAATGCCGGTCATATTGGCGCTTTAGCATCTGAAGCTTCAAGATTTCATTCTGAGTGAGCGGCTTAAATGTGCTTTGACGCCGCCTAGCCTCGAACTCAGTGATGCCCTCACCAAAATCCGAGATCATGCCCATTACTTGGTGGACACCCTGACCTGTCTCGTTGACTTGAGAGATCAGGCCATTTATGGCCGAAAGGGTTGCGGAGGCTGCTGCGATTGACTCAATCACCATTGGGGGTCACCCCATAAAGAATTGAGGAAGGGCCGCAGCCAGAATAAGCGCATAGAGGCCGTAGATTAAATTCTCAAGGTGTTTGAACTTGGCGCTACCTTCTGCAAGGCGTTCCTCGATCCGCTCGTAGCGAAGCGCACACTCTCGCTCATGGGCGTTTACTTCGTTCAGTGCTTGTTCAGCTTTGTCACTCATACCAATACACTCACTCTGCGAGTAGGCGCAAGTGGTTGCGCCTCGACCTTACTGCCTTCTTTGGTGTAGATAGTCGGAATGATGGTCTCCACCGCTTCTCTAACTGTCTGGCCTTCCGCCCCAGTGCGGAGCCTCTCTTGCTTTTGCACCGCAATCTGCTTCCAACTCACCTGAGAAGTGTTATCAACAGAGCCAACGTCCATTACCAGGGCACACCAGAGGCTTCAGTAGGGTTCTTCTGAGCGTCTATGTTCGCCTGCAAGGCTGTTTCTGTGGCATCTTGGTCCACACCATTGGCCCAAATCCAGCCCTC
>Ga0181402_1000092_pt1 | contig 30025 bp, 30 predicted proteins | sample 25SPOviralmetaG_FD_130131 | JGI IMG/M metagenome (GOLD analysis project Ga0181402, IMG submission 130131) | Marine viral communities from the oligotrophic San Pedro Time Series (SPOT) site, San Pedro Channel, CA, USA - 25 SPOT_SRF_2011-08-17 | ecosystem: Environmental > Aquatic > Marine > Strait...
ATTTTACTATAGTATTTCTTATATTGGAAAAAAAATCTACTATAAAATCTACTATATAATTTACACACAACCCCAATCTACCGACTCCTCATATTCTTTATGTAACCTTACTGTAATATTTATTCTCGGTACTAGAGTCCTCGCTTTATGGCTTATCTTGTAGTTGTTGTGAAGTACGCCATTCCAAGCAAATACTCTACCGTTAGTTATATTGTACTTTTCAGTACTACCTTGTTTTTTTTGTTTATGGGTATTTTCAATAGGCCCTATATATCTACTACCGTAGGCACTTACCTTAGTACTCCAAGTCTCCTCTCCGTACTTGTAGGTCATTGTACCCAGGTCTTTATCTATATCGCTATCATTTATAGCGTAACTCATACTAAATATATCATTCATATGTGATTCCCAATCGTCGTCATTGCTAATTAGGTCGTCAGGCTTATCTATGTGATAGCCAATATTGTGATCTTTATCTTCATACACATTAATTAGTACGCTAACTCCCTTATCTAGTACATTAATACCCATTTTCATCTCTATCAATATAGCCAATTCAGGGTGATTGTCCCAGCTATCTGTAGCTACATCTTTCCAATAATAATTTTTGCCAATACATAGGCATTTTCTCTTAATAGGCTTACCGAATTTCATAGGCGATTTCGCCCTAGATTGGATAACATCCTTCCAGCTCATAATTTTCAGTACTTTAGGCATATTGTTTCAGTATCAGAATTACCTACATATTGGAACAATTTTCAGAATTCAATTTTTGTTTTTAGCATCATGAAAAAAAATGTTCCTTGCGAGGAACATTTTTAGATTCCTTGCGAGGAACATTTTTAGATTCCTTGCGAGGAACATTTTTTTGTTCCTTCCGAGGAACATTTTTTTTGTTCCTTCCGAGGAACATTTCGAAAAAAAAATTGATTTCAAAAAATTCTCTCATGTCAGGAGCATATCTTGAAAACAAGTAGTACTAAAACTAATAAATAATGGACCCGTACAGTAATGATTTCTACCTAATTAATAAAAATACCGCTCGGTACAAGGATAGTACGGGATATATTCATGAAACCCAAGCATGGACTACATGGACTCTACCCCTACACGCCCTCGAAAATCAGCAGGGGCATAACTATCTTCCCCTACTTGGCGGCAAAAATACTAAGCGACTCGGTAGATTCACCGACCTAACCGACGCTATTAAGTGTATATTGGCAAGTAATGTAGATGATAACCCAGGCGTAATAGGGGTCGAGGACGACTACACCGACGAGCAATTCGCTAGTTTCAAGGTGTGTAAAGGTATTCTATGGATTCCCAAGCTTAGAGTATATGAGTGTCGTAGGTGCGATATTGTTAGTAACTTTGCCTATGAGCGTCAGGTTTCGGCCTTGCGTAATCTACAGGGAGTAATCACCTTTATGTTCGACCCAGACCGACTCCACGATATTGCATCCGAGTACGGCTATCATCAGCTACACGACGACTACTATAAGTGGTATAATGGGGCGAAGGCACATATCGAGGGAATACCTACTAAGGAGCGTCTATTCGATAGGGACCTAACTATCGAGGAAGAGGAGGTCGAGCCACAGCCAGAGCCCGAGCGAATCCGTATTAAGAAAAAGAAGAAGAAAGTAAATTCTAAGCCTAAGCCTAAATCACCGTACGACCTAACTAAGGAGTGCGACTATGAAAAATTCGGTCTAAATAAGGATACCGCTACTTGGAATGATGTTCGCAAAGTATATAAGCGAATGATGATGATATATCACCCAGATAAGGGCGGAAACGAAGAGGATATGAAAATAGTAAATTGTGCCTATGAAAGGATAGAGGAGGATTTCGCTTGTTAAGTAAATAGTAAATAGTAAATTTGTAGTATATTTTTTATTCTACTACCTTTAGTTTTCTTTTTTTCTTAGGTTTCTTCATAAGTGGTTTGGCCTTCTGCTTAGTTAATTCACTAGGAGCTACTTTAAATAACCCACTACTAACTTTAAATGGCTCTGCTTTTTTTTTCTTTTTTTTTTTTTTTTTAATAACTTGTGTTTTTTTTTTTTTTTTTTTTTTTTTTTTTTTTTTTTTTTTATAATAACTGGTGGCTTCTTTAATTTATCTTTTTTTTCTCTTAATTCTTTAGCAGTAGGTTTAGTCTTAGGTTTAGCTTTAGTTTGAGTTGGTTTTAATTTAGATTTTTGTTTAGCTAAATCTTCTTTATTTTCGATACCTATTGAAGTACCAAACTTTGGATATTGTAAGCCGTGGAATCTATCAGCCAAGTCTTTATCACTAATATCTATTTTAAAGTTAATATTTTTTTTAGGTACGAATACTGTTCTAACTTGGCCATCTTTAAGATGTCTAATAACTCTAAAGTATTTTCGCATTTGAGGTAGTAACTCGGATTTTTTGCTGGTACTAATCTTTTGAAAAATTTTATCTTTCACCATTTCATTAAATAATCTTAAGTGTTTGGTCATATCTCTAACTTTTAATTTATTAAAAGCTTCTTCTCTTTCTTCATAATCCATTTTATATAATAATAATAGAAAAAAAAATTAATCACTATCTTCATCATCATCATTCAGCGTCAAAAAATATGTTAAAAGATCTAATCTTTTTATTCCTTTTAAGGATTCTTTTATAGGAATTCCAAATGATAAATTCCAATAAATTAAATCTTCAATTTCATCCAGTAATTCAATAGAGTCCATTATTATATTAATAATAGAAAAAAAAATTAATCACTATCTTCTTCATCAGCTTGTATTAATTGCATGTACGGTACGGAAGGAATCATATAAGTAATACTAGGTTGTAATGGAATAGGTTGGGAATCATATTGTTTAGTTTCTTTTTCTATATCTTTTTCTCTTTGTTGTTCTATTTGGGAAGCTTGAGGTTCGGGTACTTGATTATAATAATTATTTTTGCTAATAGCATACACCACAGCACTATTTCCGAATAAATTAGTTGCATCACTAAAATCATTTTTTAATATTTTAGTTTTAATACTAGTTAATGTTATCTTTTCACTAATAGTCCATTCTACCGACGATTGGGATAAATCGAATACAAAACTACCAGCACTAAAATTTCTACTACAAAGCCCTACTACGGGTAATTCTGTACCAGTATCACTGCCATGATAAAAACCAGAGGGGATTGATGAGCCTATTAAATAAAAAGGATAGGTAGTTAAGGAGGCAGGATTTGAGGCCTTTAATTCATCACTAATTGTTTGTATTAAAAATTGCCTATTAGGTACCATAGTTAAGCATTGGCTCTTAGCAGGATTCGCACCGTTACTACTGGGATTCACCTCGGCTATATTCATTATTGGTCTTTTGCCAGTAGTTGTATTTAAATCTTCTTGAAAATATAAATCAGTAATCCACCTATTTTCTTCTATCACATAACTACCATCAGTATTTCTTTGATAAGTTGGTAAATCAGTAAAGCCTAAAGAAGTCCAGAAGTTAATAGCTCCTACTTGTTGGGATTGAGGGTCTTTTATATCAGGCATAATACCTTGTCGAGGGTCAGGATTTGATGACTGGTTACATACTGGGGGAGCCGCTAGACTTAATATATATATTTGAGTAGTAGCGAATAGGTTATATCCATTATATATAGTATTAATTAATACACTAGGTACGGCATCATCTACTGTAAATTCTTGTTTGTCATCAGTAGATTCAAAACCAGCTGGTCTAAATGGAGTATATGTATTAGAAAAACCAAAGCGTTCTTCGTCGGTATCATATAAAAAAGTTAAATCATTAGCTCCCATAAAAAATCTAGATAATCCACCAGTTATTATCCCACCATTAGTTCTATTCGTATAGCTAGTTACATCAGGAAAGCCAGTGTAATATTTTCCAGCTGTTAAAGATCCCGCGTTAATATTTCCAAATGGTAGATTCGTTACTCTACCTAATACACCGTCACCGAGTTCACCAGTTGTAGAAGGTTTAAAATCCGTACCAGCATAATCATAGCTTTGCCCGTCACATATATAAGGACCCATTCCTACAAAAATAGGTATTTCTCTTTCGGCTTTGGTAACTATATTCACCCATTCTAAAGAAAAAATAGTATCTAAAATTGCTTTTGCTGGGGTATCACTACTAAAATTTTCATCTAATTCTCTTAAATAGTCCTCGCTACTTTCATAAAATAAATTTTCATCGATTTTTGAAATAGGATGAGGTACAAAAATCATTTGGTTAGTATCTACATATTGATCCGCCATATTTGTAGTTTGAGTACCAGTACCATTAGCTATATCATTGGCTAAGTCGAATGCATCTATTCCGTCAGTTTCTAAAGTTTGGGTAGTCATAGTATAGGGCGATTTATTATCGATTGTAATACCAGGAGGACGATTAGATATAGAAGGATTTAATAAATTAGCTTCACTTAAATCAGGTGGTATAATACCTCCATTTATTTCAGGTATTTTAGTTTGTACGAAAGGACCATTTATATAACCTGGAGCATAGGTCCAATTATCATCTTTATTAGCTAATGTAACATTTCCAGTACCGAATTTATTTTCAAAATTCTTTCTATTTAAATGTAATAAATCATTAATAACATTTGCTAATCTATCTGGAGTATAAAATCCAGTAGGTATTTCAAAATTAGCTTTCTTAGATTGTATCATCCAGCAATCTTGTTTATAGTCTAATATATCTTGTATTTGTTCAGCGTAATCAGTAGAAGGATAACCTCCAGCTTTTCTAGTAGATAATCCTATAGGGTCTTTTAAATATTCATCTTCACCATCAGGAGTTTTAATTTCGGTACCGTCCCACATATTCATATTTGTTTGAAATCCAGCCTTTATTGTTTGTTGGAATTTATCTCCGAAAGTATTTTCGATAGTTTGAAAGCCTACATCTATCCCATTGGTACCTACTTTCACCCCACCACTTGTTGTTCTTTTTGCATCAGTGGCCGCGTCATCAGTATATCTTAAATTTCCGTTTCCTACATCTGCTGGAGTTAAAGTACCACCATAATCGAATCCAGCATCAGTAACAAAGGTTAATTCTGGTTCAGACATCGATATAGGTAAATACACTCTAGGAAATCTACTCATGTCATCAGGGTCATAAGCTCTTAAAAAGGAATAATATATTTTAGATGCAAAAGGCGGTACTTCTTCGTTCCAAATAGCGAATAATTCTATATCGTAAAAATATTTTTTAGAAGTACCATCATAAGAAATACCTACAGAAGGAGCTATTTGTTGTTGGTTAAAGTTGCCAAAATCGAAAGCGGTAAAATCTCGTTGCCATGTAGATGGTCCAGTATTGTAAAAATTATAATTTAGGCAGGATTTATAGCCGTTATCAGCGTTCCCGCTAGAAAATCCACTAGTCATAGCATCAGGTCTATCTTTTTGTAGTGTCCAAGTTTGGCCTTCTTCATTCACAGGCCCATCTTGGGCATTAAAAAAAGGACTATTACTAAATCTATCGAAATCACGCTTATTATCATCAGTATTATCCCATATTCCATTCATTCCCGTAGAGCTTTTATAAGGCTCGGTAGTAGGGTTAATCTGTTCTTTATTCACTTTTGTTTGGGTAGTGTGGTCACCCACCATAAAGGTAGCAAAAGGTATAGCATTTGAGTCCCATTCTTGAGTAGTAACAGCGTCAGTCCAAGCACCTTTATTATTTATATATTTTAATCCTATAATTTTTCCAGTAACACCTACTGGTATATCTGTACTTTCCATAGTAAAAGTGGGGTTGTCTTGATTTCCGTCCCAAACAAAATAACTATAGACGGACCCAAAAGCTAATTGTCTAGTAGGGTCACCTACATAAGGATTTTTTGGCCCACCATAAGGCGACTCTTGGGTTTTAGTAAATAATATTTCATTATATTGAAATACGGTATTATCAGCTTTGGACCTCCATTTTAATCTAATGCCATCTACATAAGGACATGGAATAGTTTTAATTAATTCACAATCATAGTATTGAGTATTGGGATTCACATCTTGATAACCACTTAAATTATTGTAGGTATTCCAAGGGGTTTCATCGTACCATCGGTCTGCTCTTTCTGTTCCTGGTAATGGTAATATTTGGCTACCGTTACCATCGTACATTTTTGGAGTATCGAAATTAAGTATTTGGCTAAATTGGAATTTATCTAATTTTTGTCTCGAGTCATCATTAGGCATTTTATATCCATCACTAAGCTTAGTGTATTGGTATAAATTATGTATTGGTATATATTCTAAAGTAAATTTATTATTATCATTAGTAATCTCTATTTGGTCACCACTTCCCTTTTCATTAATAAAACTACCTAATATTCTAACAGTATCACCAGGCATTAAATCTATTCCTTCTTTAAATTCATTCACCCATTCATTATCTTTAATATTCACAGTAGCATTAGCACTACTACATTCATAAATTAAAGTATTTGGATAGCTTCTAGTACTTTCTTGAGCCATATTTAATATAGCTTAAGAAAATAATTATAAAAAAATAAAAGGGAGGAGGTTTTTAGCAATTAGTCTATATTAAAAGTTACATCTTGTTTTCTATATATAGTATTATATTTTTTTTTTAAGAGTCGCTAACATCGACGCCTAATGGCGTAATTGTTAATGTACGGGAATATTCTATATAAAAGGTTAAATCTACTTGGGCTAAATTGTTAGCGGCACCCTTTCTCTCGTAGGTAAATTCGATAGGACTAGTTCCAATACGAGTACCATTCTGGAAGGCCGCACCCATTTCGGGGAATTTCTTTAGATTTAATCCAATAAAGTGTTGGGTACCTAACCAGGCGGTTTGAGTAGCAGCACTGGCAGCACCACCATCTAATACTTTATCCAGTAAAATATTTTTAAAGTTATCGTTATAGTTCATAGTATCATAGGCAGCAGGAGGAGGTTGGAAAGCACCACTCATGATCATTCCTACATATTGGTGCTGTTCAGCATAGTTAGAAACATCTTGGCTATAGACTCTAAAGTTATTAATAATCCAGTTATATTTTTCATTTCTAATATTTTGGGACCTAAATTGATGTAAATATTTATTATCGTGGCCTAATTCACCAGCTTCGGTGGCTCCAGTAGTACTTTTCACATCGAATAATTTTTTCACATACACACCTTGTACTTCTTTTCCAGCCATACCAATAATATGAGTAGATGCAGCAGTTTGGCCAGCTCCACCAGCTTCGGGGTTAATACCTTTTGTAACTACTACTTCAGTAAATCTAAGCCTTAGGCCTTTCTGGACGGCACCCATAATTTTCATTTTTTCTTCGTCATCATAATGGATATAATCTACATTCATTCTAACTTGGTCTGCATCTAATGTAATTTGACCATTAGTTAAATCTGTAATATCGGAAGAAATAACACAGGAATTTTTATTATTAGCAAAAGAGTTAGCAGGTAACCACTCTATCTGGAGTTCTACTTGGGCCATAGCGAGTAGAGGAAGTTTATTATCTTTAAAAAAAGGGAATAAATCACTAAGTCTAAGTAAAATTGCTCTTGTACTTTTTTTATTATCAGTTAATCTTTTATTAGGTTGGACTACATTAGTAGTAGCGGGTAAAGCTTCGTGCCATGATGAAGCTTGGTCATTCTCTACATTAAAAATAGCGGAGCAATTTTCTTTAGTCGCATCTAAGTCGGGTCTAATATATTGTTGGAAATTGTTGCTACTACCGTGTCTAACATCTAATACATTAGCTTGATAACCTAAAGCATTATGTTGGTTTTTCATAGTAGAGTATTCACCAGAGTTAATAATTTGGGAAAGGATAACACCACCTACTCTACAAGTAATTCTATCTATCATAGATTGGCCCCCAGAAGAAAGAGGAAAACAAGCTTTGCCGTCAGCACTAGTAGGGTTAAATTCTAAAGAGCAATTAGGAGCGTCTAGTACCCCAGTAGCAGGAAATCTAAAAGTAGTTTGGCCACCTACTTCGTAATCATAGTTATGGGTAACAGGATTTAAAATATTGGTTTCGATTGTAGCATTCACCGCTCTATCTAAAGTTGCGGTTGTTAGTGTATCTACAGTATTATCGGTATCTTCGGGGACTACGGGATTTAAGCTCATTTTTATATAATACTTAAATATTTTTTTTTCAAAGTATAGTTAAGCATTTATATTATAAATAAAAGTATAAATAATAATTATCTAATAATATTAATTCCACCACTGGAGTATTCTATAGTATTTTTATTTAAGAAATACACAAAGAGCGACTGGGAAGTAGTAGCAGTACCGTCTATATCAGGAGCAGTTAGTTCGACGGCCCAAGTAGAAGTTGTAAAATCTGTACCAGACCCGAATTTATCATATAAAATACCGAAGGATTCATCAGTATTCACATTGTTACCTTCCCTTGATTGGGTTTGATTCACATTCACTACCGATGCATCGAAATCATTAAAAGCTAATAAATTATGTCTAGCCTTAAAGAAAGAAGTAGTTAAAATACCTTCAATAGTATTTCTAACGGAAACAGTCCTAACTTTAGTACTTTCACCAGTAGCTCCACCTTGGGCAGCATCGGCGTTTTCTCTATCTGTAGTATCGATTCTATATTGTAAAGGAAATAATACACCATTCTTAGTATATCTTAAGTTATCTAGTTGTCCCAAGTTACCTAATCTACCTGCATCATATCTTTGGTCACCTAATTCGGCACTATTAAGAGCATTATATAAGCATGATGTCACCCTACTTAAGCCTGGATTTAATGAAACTACGGCGGCACTACTATTAATAGTAGTAAAAATACTAGACCAAGTATTAAAGTTCATAGTAGGAGGAGCTTTAGATATAATTTGAGCTGTTTGGCCACTAACATCTATAAGTGGAATAGTTAATTGAAGGTCGCTAATATTATAAGTAGCATTATCAGACTGGCTATCACTCCCCCAAACCACATTCGCATCACTTTTCAAAAGCACATCTATGGTAAGGCCAGAGAGCCCCGACTCTCTAGAAAGGTTAATATCTTGTCCAGAGTGTAACATTCCCATATAAAGAGGAATACTAAAATCTCTACCTTTGCCATCATCACGAGCAATAAGCTGGTTACGCATAATCCAGTTATTATAAATACTACCACCTTGATGGAATAAATCTCCCATAATATCTTCTTTTCCGTGTAGTGCGGAAACTAGGGAAGGTACTAGACGATTATAGTTTTGGACTCTTTCTATAGTACTATTTAATCTTTTAGAGCTAATAGTAATATTATCTATCATCGATGAAACACCAGCGAATCTATTAATATAGTTATTCTCTAAAGGTTCTGCTTGTTGAAAAGCTCCACCCGATTTCCCAGCTGTAAATTTTCCCGTAAGCCTAAGGTCACTACCGTTCAGCATAAGGGGTGCGATTGAGTCGTTGATTTCGAATCTAACTAAAGGAAGCCCACCTTTATATGAGTACTGGTTATTAGAGTTCTGGTTAACTGGTCTAAGCTGTACATATCTAACTTTTAAATCACCTAAATTTCTTGCCATATCCATTTTGTTATATAATAAGTTTATATAAAAAAATGTGTAAAATATTAAGCAATTACCAATTTATTTTTCTACTCCAATAATTAGCGGAATTTTTATCATTCTTAGTTAATTTCCCCTCTTTATTCTTAATACCTCCACTTCGAGCCAAGTAGGCTTTTCTTCTCTTAGGGTCTTTATGTTGGGTAAAATCTTTCATAGAGGAATCCCCAAAATGTATTAATCTTTTTTTTCCATTTTTCATAACATACACCATACCTTTTTTGCCTTTTTTATCACTCTTTTTTGGTTTATATAAGGGTTTATTCTTCTTAAAATCATCCATTATATAATAATATTATAAATAAAAAGAAAAGAAAAAAAGTTACATTCTATTATAAGTTGTTTTGTAACCTCTAGTTTTTTTTGGTCTTCGTACTGCTTCTGGTTTATATTTTTTATATGTTTTTGCGAATTTCATTAATAAATCGGACCTAGATTTAGCTTGTTTAGCCATTGGGGACTTCAAAAATTCATTAAATCTATTTTTAAAAGTTCTAAATTGTTCTTGAGTAGCTTTCTCCTTTATAAAATCTAAATCTGTAAATTCATCCAAAGTGTAACTTTTTTGAAATTTTTTAGAAGTTTTCCCTAACAATCCCTTCTTTCCCTTAAGCTTGCTAACATTTATGTATTTTCCAATATCATCTTCATCAAAGCGTCGTACATCATCTTCATCGAATCTTTCGGGTCCGTAGTCATCTTTTTTTTGTTGGTAATTATATGCATGTTCATCACTATCGGGTTCGAAACCTGCGTGGGTATAAAATAATTGTCTAATAATACTACTTGACCTACCCATATCACTACCATCATATTCTTCATTTATATCTGGTCTTAAATAATAACCATCTTCTTGGGCTGTACCGTATTGACCAGTACCTCCTCTAAATATATCTCCTACTGGAGTACTAACATGATCTAAAGCCATAATGTCATCAGCACTCTTTATATTTCCTACTATTCTTGGTTTAGGTACTGGTTTGACTTTTTTAGGTCTAGGCTTAGGTACTGGTCTTTTAGGTTCTTCTCTAATAACTAATTTTTTCTTTTTCTTTTTAGGAATAACTTTTCCAGTATCTTTATCTACTAATTTTTTCTTCTTTTTAGCTGGGCAATTTTTACCACAATTTTCACTTGTACCTTTAGGTCTTCCTCCAGTAGATTTTTTCACTGCTTTTTTCTTAGGGGCTACGGGTTTTGCTTCACTAGTTCCATAAGGTCTCGGCATTTTTTATATATTATTGGTAGAAAAAAAATAATTCAATTTTTGTTTTTAATTAAATACCTGTACTCCACTCATGCTAATACCTACTGTTCGTACATGTACTACAAAGTTATGTAGAAGTATATTGGCAGCGTGTGTAGAGTTATAATTTAGATATAAAATAGTAGAAACACCATTTAGATTCTCCGAAAGGCCATATGGACCAAGGGACCTAGCTATTAACCAACTACCTCTACCTTCAGCTACATTATCTGTTAGAAAGTTTAAATTGCGTACTGGAATATTAGCGGCACTTAATCCCTTTTCGACTTCATATAAATGGAGTCCAGCTGGTCTTGCTCCTAATCCCCATACTGGTTTAGAGTAGGGGGCGGCGGGGTCGGGATAACTTCCAAAACCTTCTCTCTCTACATTTATTCTCCTATCTGGCCTTAAAATATTATTAATTTGGTATTGTGCATCTTTCGCATCATTAAATCTTCCTCCTAAAGCAAAATCATTAGTAGTACTATCTATATCTGCCATGACTACGGGGACGGATAAAATAGATTTCACTCTGGTTAAATCAGCGGGAATTAAATTAGTAGAGTTAGTAACATTCGAATCTATAGCATTTTGAAAATCAGTCCAACTTGTAATATTGCATGTGTATTGCCCCTTTGCCATCATTCTGGCGGCGGCCTGTACTTGAGCTGGAGGGGGAATAACTTTGCTAACTACCATACGGGGATTGTCTAATCTATATGTTGGGGCTGTACCTAATACTTGTCCCCCTACAATAGCAGTAATAACTAAAGCGGAAGCAGTCTTTTCGGGGTCGGAAGCGGGAATATCTCCCAATTTTGCGGCTACTACTATTTTTAATTTTCCACCTACATTTTCTAATTCGGTAATAGTAGTATCTACTGGGGCAGCAGCTACACCATCTATATCTCCACTAATCTGGACGGCTTGACCAACTCTCCATGGGGCATTGGCTACTACATTTTTTTGGTTCCCTTCTTCAGCATCACCATAGGCGGCACTACCTGTAACAGTAAAAGAAGTAACTTCGGTAGGATTCGTTTTATCACCAGTAACATCATCACAAGCTACATCTTTCATACCATCGACTACATGTAATGCGTGGCTTGCTGGACCTAAAATTAATTCTAATTCTAATGGGGCGGACATGAGTGGAAAAGCCTTAGAAGTAGTAAAAAGGCCACCTAAAAGGGGTACAGCTACTTTTTGTATTAAAGGATTGGCTACTGTAGTAGTCGATGCACCATCAGCACATGCAGCATTTCTAGCGACCCAAGGGTTATTCACTTGTTGGTAATCTTTCATACAGCATTCAGTACGCTGTCTCTTAGTTTTGACTCCATCGTCGGCACTGGCTAAGTAGTGTAGGTTAGCATAAATATTCATATGGTCGTTTTGCTCTATAAGCCTACCCATAGACCTAACATTTTGCGTACGAATTGTACTTAATACACCGCAATTTTTATTAAAAGCGTGCTTAGCACTATCTCCACCAAGTACTACTCTGGCATCGCATTCTAAATACGAATTAGATAAATCGGAAAACCCAACATTCCTAGTTAAATCTATAATTAATTGGTTATTTTCGGGCGTAAAAGATACTCCATTTCTACATGGGACTCTAATACTATCGTATCCAATTTTGACGGCATCACTTTTCGTTCTAAACATTTTATATATTATTAAAATAAAAAAAAATTATATTTTATTTATTTTATTCTTTATCCATTTATTATTAAAAAATACACATGAAATACGAGTATTTTTATTTTTTTTTTGACTTGTCCAATGTTTCACTTTGCTACCATCAAATTTATATATCATATTTTTTATATTGACATGTTCTAAATGGTCGCCTCTATCTAATATTAAGTTACCTCCTTCATAATCACCTAAACCTATAATAATACTTTGACCAACATTTTGACTATCAAAATGGGGCCTACATATATAGTCTTTATTTATCTGTACATTGACCCAATCAAAATTAGGAAAATATAGGGAAGCGAATTCTTTAAATATATCTAATAATTCTGGGTATTCACTTCTAAATTTTGTTTCGAATAATGTACTATTTAAATCACTACGCTTTCTTAATATCTTCTGGCCATTTTCATATTTTAAAAAACCTTTAAAAGTTAGTCCATATAATACACTACCTCCACCTTTTTCAAAAATAGGTTTCTTAAATTGGCCAGTTCTTCTATCTTTTCCTATATAATAATTTAGGGGTTCTAAATAATTATATAGTATCATACAATCAGTTTCAAAATCATTATAAAAATACATTTAATATATTCTACCAAAAAAAATATGAAAAAAAATTATGAAAGTTGGTTATAACCAGTAGCTCTAAATATAGATGAGTCCATAACGGGGGCGGCCTCACTAATATTCACACCCATAGTAGTAGGCTTTGGAGGAGGAGGGGGAGGTTTGGGAGCGGATTTATGATCATGATGACCTGCGAATAATGCCGCAATACCACCTCCTATAGCCAATAAACCACCTACCACTGTACCAACTCCTGGTACTGCCTCACTGGCTGCTGCTGCTGCATCTAAACCAGCTGCTGCTGCATCTGCTGCTACTTCACCAGCTCCCGCCGCCGCTGCTTCACCAGCTCCTGCCGCTGCTTCACCAGCTCCTGCCGCCCCACTACCAACTGCTGCCGATTCGGCCGCTCCTGTAGTTTCACCAGCACCTACTTCTCCTACTTCTTCTCCTGTACTGGATACTAAAGTATTAGATTCACTTTCAGCACCTTCACTAGCGGATTGTAATGTTCTTTCTTCTACAGCTTGACCACTTCTAACACCCCCTTGTGCTGGTAGGTCCTCTACCGAAGTTTCTGTTGTAGTATTTCTAGCTAAATTTTCAGATGGCATATTTCCTCTAGGAGCCTCTACCTCTGGTCCACCAAAACTGGTTTCAGTAGTAGATGGTTCTGTAGGTTGTTGTGGTTCTAATTCTGTACCCTCTTGGTTAGTAGCATCACCTCTATTTCTAAATTGCGGAGCTAATTTAGATTTAATAGCTTGGCCTCCTCTATATATAGATTTTCCTATAGCTTTTCCTGCATCTCCTACTTTACTACCAACATATTCTAAAGCGTCCCCAGGAGCCTTAATAGCTTTCCCTATATTCTGGGCTATTTCACTATCCATACCATCCGCTACATTTTCTAACATACCAGGGCGTTCGGCTGCTTCTGCTCCTGCCTGGTCGCCATCTGCTAATGCCTGGGACCTAGTACCTAAGCGAGCGGCTTTAGCATTTTTACCAGCCGCGTACAAAGCTTTAGCTCCATAGTCGATTCCACCTTTTACCAAGGGTTCTGCTGCCATCCCCGAAAAACCTTCCTCTATACCAGTTTGGGTCTGTAGAGCATTATTGGCCGCCGCTACATTAGATTTAGCTGTATTAAAGTTAGCATCTTGATCTAATTTAAGAGCATTATAATTTTCTACTCCAGACTGGTTAATACCTTCTATATCAGCTTGTCTTCTACTAAAACTTTGGTTACCAGCATTAAAATTATTCATGAAACTATCCATCTTTATATTATAATTAATATAAAAAAAGTTACAATAAATTTAAGGCATAAAATAAATTTAAGGCAAAAGGCAAAAGGATAAATCACTTAAAATCACTCCTGTTAGTAATAAAGAAAATGTTATAGTACTAATAATAATAGCTCCATTAAATACTTCTTCAAAGGAATATGGTTCATTTTCAAATACTTCATTATATTCTTCTAAGCTTAACATACCAATTATTCTATATTTAGAAAAAAAAAATTAATTTAGTCGCCTGCTATAGCTCCATGGTTCAATTCTTGGCCTTCCATATTAATAGTACCGTCTTCATTATATCTACTAAATATTTCTATTGGTTCTTCTCTATCAGCTCCCCATTTATATAATTTCATATCTCTAAAATCACTTAATAAAAATCCGTATTTAATACCACAAGCTTCTTTATATTTTTCTAAAAATACTTTCTCCCCTCCAAAACAACTATGTAATTCCACTATATCATTTAATTGCTTGTTACTAGGTTGGTAAAAAGTAATAGTGTGGCTAATGTTACTTCGTAGATTCGGAGGCAACGATTTCACACTCTGGGTACTATATATCTGTAGGCTCTTCATATGCCTACAACAACTTGACATCTTACTACAAAATGTATTCATTTTTAAGGACCCCATACAATCATCCAATATAACACTACAAAATTCACGCTCGTCTTTGGGGACGCTCATTATATTCTTAAATATTTCTTCTATCATTTCTTCACTATATTCATCACTAACATAACCGTTTTCCTCTACATAGGCTTTTAAAAACCTACTGGTAATATCATTATGGATAGTAGGCGAGATCAAATAAATTCCGCCATGGAAAAAATCTTTTAATAAATTTTCCTGTAACAATAGACTCGATAAAAAATTAGATTTTCCAGACCCTGGGGGACTCATTATAGCCAGTACGGCTCCATTCTTCTTAAACATAGATTGTAGGGGTACTGGTAACTCTCTATCTATTTTCCCAAAGTCATCACTAGGGCGTACTGGTAATATTTTATAGTTTCCTTTTTTATCTTTCTTTTCTTTTGGTATTTCATTCTTAGCAAATTTAGATGCCATATTAATAATATCAAAGAAAATAATTTATTAATTTATTCCAAAATAACTATTCATAAAATCATCTACTTTTTTATTTTCTTTAGCTTTTCTTCTATCTTGTAATTGCTCTCTACTCATCTCATGTACTTTAACTTGCGTAGGCAAAGGAGGAGGTGGTTGGGCGGGATGATGATGGATTGGGTACGGAGTTGGTACTGCTACGGGTTGCATGGCATAGGGATAAGGCTGTACTACATTAGGTTTTTGGTTAGCTTTTTCATTAGCTTTTCTCTTTTTTCTTTTAGTTTCGTGCCTATCTATAGTAGTATCCAATAATTCATTTAATTCATCTTTGGTAAAGCTATATTTCTTTTCTTTATATTTTTCATAACCCTCTATCTCCGCTAGTTCTAGAGCTTTTTTTTCGGCCAGGGCTTCTTTTCTTGCGGCGGATTTTTTCTTCTTCGCATCTTTTTTTGCGTCTTCCTCTGCTTTTCTGGCTTCAGCTAATTTCATTCTTTTAATTTTGCTTTTCTCTCTTGCTTTAGCTAATGCATCTAATTGTTTTTGGCTCAATTGCCTTTTCTTTTTTTTGGGCTTTATTTCTACATCTGTTTCCTCATCTATAAAAGGCTTATCTAAATCCTCTTTCACTTTTTCTGCTGGGGCATTAATTTCCTCTACTATTTCTTCTTCAGTCTGCTGTTCTTCCACTACTTCTTGCTCTACTTCTGGGTTCATAACTTCATCTGGGAATAAATTTTCTTCACTCATTTTTATAAAATAAGTACAGATAATAAATTATATAATCTGTACATATTATGTGTATTTATATAGTTACTTCCGTAGGTAGCGACTACTTGCGACTCTTGCGGACGCTTTTGCGGACTCTTTTTTAATAACAAAAAAATTAAAAAAAAAAAAAATAATAACATCTGTGGTGTGCTATATATATAGCTATATATATAAAAAACTAACATGATTAAATTATTATATATATACCTATATCTATACATCAAATATACAACTACAATATATGTATTTTGTAATATCTATTTTTTTTAGCAAAAAAGTAGCCTTTTTAGCCGTTAGTATCCGCTATTAGGCATCTAACCAGGATTCCTTTATTAATATTGTCGATTGTAACATTTTGTACCCCCTAACTACCCTTCTTTTCATTTTACCAGCAAAAGCGACTTTATAAAACTTCTTAATATCCTTATTAAATTTAATTTTGCTTAAATGGGAATTGGGCTGCTCTGTTCTAAATTTTTCGTACAGTTCCGCTAAATCTACATTAGAGCCGACGCAATCCATTGTATTAGTACTAAAAAATTCTACTGCTGGGCTATTATCTTCTTTCATCTCTTCTTGTATTATTAGTGTTTCCTCTGTATCGAAATTTATGGCATCAAATTCAAATTCTTTTTCTCTATTCTCATGCAGTAACCAGTGTATTATATGTTTCTTTTGTGATCTAACAAATTCACCAGATAAATAATATGGATTGGCTTTCATTTCTTCTTCTACTCCTTCTCTGGGATTCGGAATATATTTTTTTTTCATCTCCATAAAGCAATATCTCTTAATTAGGGCTACATCCATATCTTCAAAATTAGGATGATTATTAGCTGCTACCAATATATTAAAATTATTTTCGAATTCACTGGTTTCGTTACTATGTAATTTTCTACATACTATATTATCTCCACCACTAAGGGCTTTAATAGTACTAGATTGTAACTTAGTTTCTGGAGGTTCGCTGGTAAATATAATTCTTTTATTTTTTAATCCTATTAAATCGGCTCTGGGCTTATTCACCGATAAATCAAAAGCGAATATATCACCATTCACTATATGGCTAATATCTTTTAATGCATGTCTTAGAGTATCGACTATAACGGTCTTACCATTATGGCCTTTGCCTATCATATATAGTATCTTTTTAAGAGTGTATCCATTTAGACTAGCTAATAAAAATTTCAAAAATAATTCATAATTATCACCAAGGCAATCTTTTAATATATTTTTAAAGGTAAATCCAGTAAATTTATGATGGATATTATAATCAAAATCATAATACCAAGTATTAAATTTATCAAAAGTATCTATAATAAATTCATTCATATCAATATCATAATACCCATTAGTAAAAAATATATAGTTACCAGTTTCTTCTTCAAATGTATCTACTATAGTGTGTAATTGGTTCTTAATTTTATTCACTACTGGGTTAATACTATTATGGTTATGGTACTTTTTAAAAGCTTTTTCATCTTTCTCATTCATATAATTATAACCTTGGTCATCTTCTAATTTATGTATTAAATCTACGCAACTACAATACAAAAATTTATTTTTTTTATCTAATACCCAAGCTACACCTTTAGCTTCCTTGCTTTTCTTACTATAGACTTTTCTGGTGTAAATATTATCGTCTTCATCTATTCTAAAAAAATCTAAATAGTAATTTTTCCACTGTTTTATAACCCAATCATCATTAATTTCATTAAATAAAATAGTTTCTGCTTCATCATTCTTTTCTAAAAAATTTTCATAGGCTATAGTTAATCTTTCATATTCAGTCTCAAACTCTTTCCAACATAATTTAACTGGAAAATTAGGCGGCTGCCTATCTTCCACAACAACATTCATTCTATTAATATCTACTAAAAATCCATCGTGGATAGGAGCGGCTATATGTTCTCTACCAACCCAATCCATAGCTTTATCTAAAAACATCCTTTCGTATTTAAAATATACTGCGGCAGTGTAACAACCTTTGGCATTTCGTTTCTCCATTAAAATATTATTATCATAACCTAAATTATTATCCCATATTTCTTTTTGTATCAGCCTACATTCTTCTATTAAATTTCTTACAAATGGAGTCTTACCTTTCCCAGTTTCACTAAAGAAAAATTTAAATGTATCATTTTTTTCTAAGTTATTTTTATTCTGGAAAGCTTTGGAATCGGATGCATATTCTTTTAAAGTTCGTAAATTTTCAGAGTCAATTTTAAGTACTTCAGTAGCTATATAATAAATAATATTGGGAGCGGCGGATACCATATCCATATCATAATAGTTATCTCGGGCTAGAAAAGCTCGTAGTCGTCTGGGCATAGATTGAAAACTAGCCTTACTACCCGAAAATAACCTATCGCAATTTTTATTAGAAGTGTAGATAACTTGCCTCGATGTCTTCTTATTTTTTATCATATAATTGGCCATAGCTTGTACTTTTTTATATTCCTTATTAATCCAAACTTTATTCCCAGATTTATCTTTTTCTTCTGGACTTATAAAAAACTCTACAAAATCATCTTCTTTAATATCCCTTAAAAATTTTAATTTATCAATATTATATTTTTCAATAAATACATTGGCCATTTTTTTTAATATTATAATATAATAAATTATTTTTAAGTAATTGTAAATTTTTTAATTTATAAATTTTTTATTTAAAAATTAAAATATTAAATACATATATAACGATAGTCATAATGCCTTCAGACCAAGTAATTAAAAATAGATATAACAAACATTTAAAGTTAAGCAAACTTACTGCTGCTGTTAATAGGAAAGAAAAAGAAATAGATTGCCCAGTAGAAAAGCATGAAAATAAAGCTCATTCTTGTATCGAATGGCGTAGTAATTTTATGAAATTAGTAACTGGCCATAGTAAATTCACTAATAAAAATTTTTTAAAACATATTAATTATTGTACTATCGATACAGGTTCATTTTTCGATGCTGGTTATAGATGCTGTAATTGCATCTGCGGAGTTAGTATTAAAAAAGTATTTATAGTACATTATTATAACCCAGAAAATAAAAAAGCTTTTTGTTTTAATTCAGGATGTGTGTGTATTGAAAATAATGCCGTAGATAAACTTATGGCCGAATCGTTACAGGCCAAACTTACTTATAAAAAAAGCGAATTCACTTGTAGGAATTGTAATAAAATATGCCTAAAAGGGGAAGAAGTTAAAAATGGAAAGTTGCCAAAAGCCGAAAATAAATTTAATCTGGCTCAAAAGTTATGTAATCAATGCATGGATAAAAATTATTGCGATTTTTGTAGCTGCGAAATAGAGTCTTGGAAAACTATGTGTTCTTCTTGTTATTATAAAGAAAAATTAGATATGGATTTTATATCCGATAGCGACGATGATCTTTCGCTTTAGTTATCAAATGGATACCTAAGCTTTTTAAACTGTTCGATAGTTAAATCATGATAAACACTTTCAAACCCAGCTGCTTCCATATTTTCTCTTGTTTCATCGAGTAATAGCTCTACTAAATCTAATCTAGATTCATTATCCAATAATTTTATTTTATTATTTAAATCACTTATTTCACTATTTAAATTTTTTAAATGGTTAGTTATTTTTAAATAGGCATCCTCACTAATATCGTCTTGTTTGGTAGCTGTTTCAATGTATTCTTGTAATTTATGTAATGTACTCATTATCTTTTATATAATAATATAAAATATTATATAAAAATATAATATTATGATTTTTTGTCCAATATGCGGCGAAGAGTGGCTTATTTATAATAGTCTTTGTACCGATTGTAGAAAAATAAAACATACTTACAATTTAGTTGGTAAAGAAAGGTTCATGACTGCTATAGATAAACTATTTATCATGTCAGATAATAAAACTTGTAAATTATTGGAAAAAGAAGAGCAAAAATTAGGAGTAATAACTAGAAGCCAACTTAAATAAATCTACGAAGTTCTCTAAAGATGAAGTTATTTAGCTGTAGAAATAACTTCTATTAATTCTGGGTCTTTATATTCTCTATTTTTTTCTATAGGTTTCGGATTCATACAATCTTCCTCACTTTCGCAATTATTTATTTTTAGTTCTCTAACAATAGATTCAGCGTACATCTCCATCATTAATTTCATTTCTTCTAACATTTTTAATTTTCCCAATTGTATTAGCTTATCTTTATCTCCCAAGTTTTTCCATTCTTTTTCATAGCTTTTTAATAAATCACTATTTAAATCCATTTTTATAAATTATATCCAGAAAAAAAATCTGGGAATAATACAAATGCGAGTAGTTATTATATCTTTCAATAGGGCGAATATCATTAAAAAAAAAACTTTAAGTACTCTAAAAAAACTAGAAATACCAGCAAATATTATAGATATTGTAGTGGAAACCGAAGCACTTAAAGAGGAATACGAAAAAACATTAGATAATCCATTTTATACTTATATAGTTTCCAATACAAAAGGGTTAGGGGATAAAAGAAATTTTGTTAGATGGTATTATCAATATGAAACTAATGAAACCGAAATACTCCAGTTAGATGATGATTTAGATGATATTGGGGATGCTTATTTAGGAAAGGATTTTAATTTATTGAAATTATGCGAAAAAGCTTTTAATTTATGTAGGGAAACTGGAGCTTGCTTTTGGGGAATCAGCGACTATAGTAACATTTTCTATATAAAAAATTCAAAGCCCTTAAGTACTTCTTTAAAGATGATTTTAGGCGGATTTAGTGGATTGTTAATAGATAGACTTAAAGAGCCAATATTTTGCGATTGCGATAACTGCGAGGATGTACAATTTTCTTGCGAGCATTTTTTAAGAGATGGTAAAGTACTTAGATTTAATCATGTATTTATTAAAACAAAACCAGATATTCCTATTGGGGGAATGGCCGAATGTTTTGGAGGAGTTAGTAATAGATTTAAAAATTATGAAGAAACTTGCGAATATATATATAGTAGATATGCCCCTATGGTTCGTTGGGTAGTTAAAAAAAATAAAAAATTATTATTTATTAATACCAGATATAAAAATGGAGATTCTATTAGTAATTCCATCTAGTCAAAGGGGTACTATCATACAAAAAAAAACCTTATCATATTTAAGAAAAGTAAAATCAAAATTTAAAAGAGTTATCGTGGTAGATAATATAGTCGAAAAAAACCTATATAAATCAATAAATCCCGATGAAACTATTGTAGATTGCGGTGGTCAGTACGGAATTGGGATGAAAAGGAAATGGATTCGCGATACATATAGTAAAACTCATAGATATATTATTTCTATGGATGATGATATAGATAATTTATTTATAGCCAAAAATAAAAAAGAAGTAGTCGAGGTGGGGATAGATAACTTCGACGAGTTAATTATTTCTTTTTTTAAAAAAACAGAAGAAGAAAACGCCCATCTCTGGGGTATTAGTCCCTATAAAAATCCGTACTTTGCATCCGAAACTTCTACCTATCTAAAAAAAATATGCGGGGGCGTACATGGATATATCAACGATGGAATAGAGGATAGACTTAATAATATCTTACCAGCTCACGGCGAGGACTATGAAAATACTTTATTATATTTTTTAGAGGATAATAAAGTAATTAGATTTAATAAAGTATTAATATTATCAAAATTTTATAGACCAAATGGAGGTCTTTATTCTTATTATAATAATAATGAAGAAAGAAATATGGCAGCGTTGGACGCTCTAGCTTATCTAGAAGCTACTTATCCCGATATGTGTAAATTAATAATAAAACACGATGGTAAACCAGACTTACGACTTAATTATAAATTTACTACTATGTAATATAATACCATTAATCAAAAGTAACTACTAACGGGTTCTTATCTTTTCTATTTTCTTCCAGAGTCATTCCATTCGAATATTTTTTTTCATAATCATATTTGGTAAAAGCTACTTTATGAAAGTTTCGTACATCATTCACTATAGTTTCAAAACATTTTTTATGGTAGATTCTATTATTATATTCTTGGCTAACTCTAAATTTTCTTAATTTTTTTCCACATAATCTACATAATTTTGGCGGTGGCTCATAATTTAAATCCACCTCCTTTATTATAACTTCATCGCTACAAATACTCATATTCTTATGTAATATATATCTTATATTTTTATTTCTATTATGTTACATAGCTTTGCTCAGCTAGGTCGAATATGTAACATAAACATAGCATTCTGGCTTTTCTCAAAATTATCTAATCTTACTTTTTCATTATTAGGAGTTACCAATCTACCTTTTAATTGGTTAATAGAAATAGGTTCAGGGTTATTAAGAGCTATATATAATGGAGTAAAAACTTCATAATCATAATTCACAAAATTAATAGCTCTATTATAATCTTGGCTTACTATCGAAATCGTATTATTCACAGGGATATTTTGTAATACTTTAGTAGCAGTATTTTGCTGTCTCGATTTTTGGCCTTTAAAATAGTTACCTTCAAAACTAGTAATAGGTAGAGTATCTAAATGAAATTGTAGGGCTGGGTAGGGTTCTAATATCTCTTGTACTGTAGTCTGGGAAGATAAAACAGGATGAAAACTAAGAGTTCCACTCGCATCTCTAGGAATAAATAAAACAACATTAGGGGATATATCAGAATTTAATTTAGTTCTAATACATAATCTATTAGGACCAGTATTAGAAAAGGTTTCTACTTGGTCATTAGCATCACTAGTAGCAGTACTAGTAAAACTTCTTAGGCCCAAAGCTACAAAAAAAGTTTTCACGAATTGCCTATCAAAAGAGCTTAGAGCATCACTATTTCTTAAAATAAATGCATGACTATTTCTATAAATAGTTCCAGAAGCTCCCACATCATTAGGATTTTGTATTCTATCAAAAAATAATCTAGCCATTCTATCTTGGTCAGTAGCTTCAATAGCTTTAATATTATCTACTACCGCTCCATCTTCTTCACTATCTACAATAAATACTGGTGTAAATCCATCACTCATTAAATGCCTACCTATAACAAAATTTTGGTAATCTTCATCACCAGTAGATGGTGTGTAATCTTGTAATAAAAATGCGTAGTAATCACTATCACTAGAAGAAGCTTCAGGACTATTCACTCTACTAAATACAAACTGGAAAGTTTCATTATCACTATTAAATCCATTCACCCCTAATTCTTCTTGGCCATTTCTAATAATACTATATGTACCAGGACCATTCACATTCACATTAATACCGAAATCTATATGGATAGCACTAGAGCCTCCAACAACACTATTATTATCAGTATTTTCAAATTGTACTCCTACTTTATGTTTCTTATCTTTAGCTACTCTAAAACTTATCATACCACCATTTATAGCTATATCTGTAGTCGAATAAACTACTGTATCAGCAGCCGTAACAGTAATAGAGGACTCAGTAGTAGTAGCAGTACCCCTATAAACATTTAGATTTTTTATATTAACTAATTCACTATCTAAGTTACCAGGACCTAATCTTTTATCAGTAGTGTATTGGGTAGAAAGTCCAAATCTTTTATATGTACTTTTAAATCTATCATCAATATCTATATCACCTCCTGGAAATACATTATAAAATTGTAATTCATCACTTATACCATAGGTCAAACATTCAATACAGTTACCTTTAATGGTTGGGTCAATAGTCCATCTATAATTTCCACTAAAAAATTCTTCTTCAGTTACTTTAATACTAGCATTAGCTCTCTTATTAAATTCAATCCATAAAAATTGCCAGGTTATAGCAATATTCACTCCATCAATACAAAATCTAAAAATTTCTATAGTTCTTTTAGCAGCAGATACAATAGGTACTGGGATAAATTCAAAGGATTCATATAATACATTCACCCCAATACTTTTAATAAAAGCTATTTCAGCATTTTTTGGAATCTCAAAAGTATCTTCAAAATAGTTATCAAATTCACCATCAACTTTAGTATTTAAAGTTACAATCTTACTCATTTATAATTATTATATATATTTTTATTTCGAATAAATCATTTCTTCTTTATTTTTAATTTCAATATTTAACTGGGCCGAAATAACTTCATCATCTATTTTGCCTTGTAAATCGGTTATTTTAGTATTAAATTCATTTAGATGCAAGGAGCCAGCATTCTTAAGTGGTATCCAAATTTTTTGGGGTACATTTAAAGTATTATTCACATAATTTTGCCCAGTTTCCCTAACAGGTTGGACGCTACCAGTTTGGTAAATAGCTCTATCCATACTACCTACAATACCATTATAACTTTGTATTGGTAAATTATCAATATGGATTCTATTATCATTTAATCCAATTTCAGTATCTATAACATTTTGGGCTACTAAATCACCTAAGTTAGAAATATTTAGAGGTTTTAAATCTACTAATTGTAAATCTCCATCATAACCTAATGCATCTAAACCTCCCACATTAAAATTAATAAATCCACATTGGTCTAATGAAATAGCTTTAGCACCTTTAGCTAAATATGGCATGATAGCATCTTGATCTACATTATCTACATATCTTTTATCCAAATCAGTTAGAAAATTTTGCCTCCATATACACGCTGTAAATAATGCATCATAGGGATTGTACGCCGCTAAATACTTAGGGGATGTACCACTTTCATAGGCTCCCATAACTAGGGTTAATGGATTTTCTGCGTCAGGCTGTCCAATTCCCCAAAAAGTATCCGTAAATATAGATTCACTAAATACTTCAGTAGATCTACATTGGTTAGTGTAATTCCAATCATCAATATTAGATTGGTCTTTTTCACCCGTCATGTCACTACAGCATAGTTTTAATAAATCATTATCATCAAAGTTAGCACCAGATGTAATATCATTTCCATAAATAAATCCTAGTTTCCATAATTTCATCACACCTACAAATCCCGTACTTACAGTCTGGGTTCCGTTACATATATTATTTCCTCCTAAACCAAATACAGGTTTTGTAGGAGTTCTAGTGCATGATGGCATAGCTTCAAAAGCTGTACCATCTTCGTCAATACCTATTATCTTCCAAGCCGAAGGACCTGGTCCAGCCATTTTTTGAAATACTATAGCTATATTATACCAAGCTCTTTCATTAAAAGTGTAGGCAGCTCCAGTATCTACTTCAGTAACACTAATTTCTTCTCTATCTCCCGCATCTGTACCTCCATCACCACATAATATAGTATCGGAGCCAATTTTCACACCTAACATAACATGAGGGTCAGTAGCTACACCAGTAACAGGGTCACTACCTTCGTAGGCATAAATTATCTGGTAATCAGTAATACTACTATCATCCATTCTAAAGCAAACCGACATGTAATAACTACCAATAGTTCTTACAGAAGGAGTCATAGGTAAAATTAAACCCTCTGGTACGCTAAATATATTTCCGTCATCAGATCTACCTAATTTTCCTCCAAATGTATCAGCAAATTTATAGTAGGCATTTTTATAACCAGTAGCTCCCGAAGATGATGTCCTACTAACACCAAAAGCTGTATTATAATATCCAGGAGTTTCTAAAATACCGCTAGATTGTTGGAAATCTATACTACCACTACCCGTTCTTAATTCAAATCCACTACCTTTATTATATCCATCATCAACTTCGGCTTGGTTATATTCAGTACCAAAATAATGGCCAGATACACTACTACCGTCCCATGAGGCTCCTATATTATTCCATAAATAATCGTAACCACAGTGGTAAAAAGCTGTAGATTTAAATTGCCCCGATACAGCCGTGTGGTCAGATTTAAAAAATAAACTACTATCAGGCGGTCCATCGAGTGGTACATCCATATCCCAAAAAGCTATCACATGACTATATATATCTTTAGTTAAACTACTACTTTTATATTCTAAATGATCTACAGTAACTTTAGGATGGTACATAACATAGGGAGTATCTCCAGTAGTATTTTTTTCAAATTCAATAGTCCATTTATTTCCTTCTAAAGCTATTTTTTCTTCATCAGGTACTTTAGCCTCTACATTTCGCCAATCTTTCACTTGGGTACTATTATCATAACCCCAATAACCAAATTTCACTATATTTTTATTAGCAATTTCTCTTGGGTCAAACCATTTTATCCATAATTTTTTATTCTCGTCTGGTACTGTAAAATCCGAAAAATCTACTGGATAGTTAGTAGATGTTCCACCGTCATCAGATTCAGCTCCAGTACATATAACAACATCTTTATTAGAGCCTTGGCTACACGCAACAAAACTTATAACTCCACTAAACCTATTTAGGTCAGCGGTTTTCCATTGGGCAGATAAATCTTCATCATTATCATTAAATTGGGTAGGGGGAATATTATAATCATCATAAAATTGGTAGGTAGCTTGTACCATCGAATTTTGTTGGAAATTCACAGTAGGGTCGGTAGCGTCAAAATCTCCTACTGGTACACCAGTTAGATTTTTAGCTACATAAAGAGGTCCATTTAAAGTCTGGTATCCTACAATACCTAAAGTCTGGTTTCCGCTAGGATTTTTATTTAGATGATTCTGGTATTGGGCTACACCAATATAGCCTTGGTTCGCTACATTAGGTCCAGTATCTTTAAAAGTACCCATTCCAGCTATATCTACTGCATCTATACCAGGTCCCCAAACACGATTGTAATTTTGGTCAAATGGCTTACCCGTATCATCTTCTGGTAAAATTCCAAAATTTAAAGCTTGCTGTACATTATTTTTAATATTAATAACAAATCTTCGAGTATTTCCAGGTTCTACTTTTATACTGGCCGATAACTTAAATCTTTCTAATTTATCAGTTACAACTTCATTAAATTTCACAGCTAATGCATCAATGGAATATTCACCAGTAGGTATTTCAAATTTATAAATATTATTATAATTAGCATAAAAGAAAATCTGTAAAGGGTCACCTACGGTAATATTTTCATCTTTTTTAATAGATATATTGGTCATACAAACATAACTAAAAGGTTCTATTTCAATTGTATTAAATAACTTATTAGTAAATTGGGGTCCGTTTCCGCCTAATGAAATATACATTTTATAATATAAATATATAAAAAAAATCTCATAATATATTATATATCATGTCAAAACCTTCTTATCGTATTTTTAAACCGCCCGAAGGTAAAAATATGAAACCAGAGCAAAAAGTAGCCGTTAATTATGGTAAAAAACAAGCCTATAATACTATGCGGACCCAACAGGGGGACGGATTGGTAATAGCTGGAGTAACTAATTTAATGAAAATACCAAATACACAATTAAAAGAAGAGGATATTTTCGATGTTAATGGGGATGGCAAAGCATCGAAAAAGGACCCAGAAAAAAAGGAATCAAAAAATAATAAAAATAAACTAACAAAATTTATCTACTCCTATAAAAAGCGTATTTAATCTTTAAGCTCACTCCAATCTTTGGAGCATAGAAAGAGTATCTTAGGTACATGCATATATCTACAAGCTCCACATACACCTTCCTCAGCATCTTTGTACTGCGAAAAATTTTTTTCTACTAATCTAACAGTATTTCCACCTGGTATTTTTTCGTATTTTTGCCTATCTTGGTTCCACGCTATAGATTCACCGCCTCTAAAATGTTCGTACTGTTCATCATAGATGCATAATCTCTTCTTCAATTTATAAATAATCTCGTACTCATTATCATAATTGTAATCTTCCTCTAATTCGAGGGTCTGTATTATAACAGTATTCACTTGTTCTTCCGCCATTTTTTATCTAAATAAATCTAAATTTTTAGAAATCAATTTTTATTTTTAAAAATTATAAATGGATATTTTTTTCTACAATTTTGTAGGTAACAAATATAGAGTTAAAACTGGTATTTTTTTTAGATTCTAAAAATTCTTCTCCTCCTTCTTTATATTTATCATAGTGTAGCTTCTGTCTTGGTATTATATATTTTATATCTAAATCATTAAAAATCTCATGAAAGTACTTAGAAAATATATTAAGGCAATTCATAACTAATATAAATGGCTTATCTATCTCTACCAATCTTTTTAATATTTTCTTTTTAATTTCAGTTTCAAAAGGAGGGTTAGTAATAATAATATCAGCTCCCCAATAGGTAGTCTCTAAACAATCTACCGTCTTATTTCCTACTATAGTACAAGTAGGTAGTACCTCTTTTAAATACTTCTTAGATTGCTCATTGGAATTAAGTAGGCACATTTCCCATATAACTTTATTTTCTGGAATAAATGGGGCTATCAGTTTCCAAGTAGATTTAGGAGTGTAGTAGTCATCGTGTATTTCAAATATATTAGCGTCACTAAAATTGGCCATTTATTTAATATAATAAAAAAATCTACAAATTAATTCTTTTTCAAATTTATTCTTCTTGTTTTTTATATTCATAATTATATGTACCCCATATAGTAATATAACCTTCGGGGCATCTGGATTCTATATCTCTTCTATATTCGTCAGCATCATGATGCTCGTATTCATCTTCTTTTTCTTCATCTTTATTAATTATTTTTCCATATTTATCTAATAAATTCTTACACTTTTCTATTTTTTCGCAATTCTTTTCAATAGTTTTTAAGTTAGCCTCAATCTCTTCATCTTTTTCTTTTAATTGCTCTTCTAATTCTCTAATACGGGTTTCGTATTGCTGTCTCTGGTCATCTACTATACCTAGTTTTTTCTTCTTTTTTTTAGGTACATCTACTATATGTTCTTCACACCAATCTTCAAAAGTCATCTGCTTGTTCTCATCATAATATTTCTGGTGTAGTTTTCCGTCAGATAAAGCTATTAAAGTTTCTAAATGGTCTTTCCTATAATCCATATTATGCTTCCACATATCCATTAATATTTCTGTTTCTGTTTCTTGCTTAGTACTCATTCTTGTAAAATATACTTTGTCATGTCACAATTTTTTCAAATCAATTTTTTTTTTGAAATGTTCCTCGCAAGGAATCTAAAAAAATGTTCCTCGGAAGGAATCTAAAAATGTTCCTCGGAAGGAATCTAAAAATGTTCCTCGGAAGGAATCTAAAAATGTTCCTCGGAAGGAACAAATCGAAAAAAAAATTGATTTCTGTTTTTCGGGACATGAGGAAAGTAATTTTTGATAATTATGAGTAAAGCACACCTAATCGAAATGAGAGAGAGAGCTACAGTTATAGGCGAATTCGTAAATGACTGCGATAATATTATGGAGCAACTAAAATTGTACCTACACGATGATAAGTTATGTACAGTACTAAATAAGCTAATGACAACTACAAAATACCGTACTGGACCTACTGTTAAGGCCGATTCGGGTACAGCATACGAGTTAGCACAGGAAATAGTAGAAAGGAGTTATGGGTCGGGAGATACGGCAGGATACCAACAGCGTATTAAATTTATACTTGAGCCTATATTAATGGTAGTAGCCCATAAAAGGACAATAGATGAGCCTTTATATATGAGAGAAATGAATGTATTGGCAGTTACGCTACATAACTACCTAATGGAAAGCATAGGTAACTTTTATGGGTTACAACAAAATTCGGGTAAATTTCACGGTACTATACAAACCAATAGTGGATTTAATAAACATATGGCTAAAAATACATACGAGAGAGAATGCGATAAGAAGAAAACAGTACGAGATAGACTACGAAGGAAGCTCGAAGAGCGGAAGAGAAAGAGAGAAGAACAATAGTAAATTATATAGTAGATTTTATAGTAGATTTTTTTTCCAATATAAGAAATACTATAGTAAAAAATTAAGGAAAGTAGAAAAAGATAGG
>Ga0181402_1000094_pt1 | contig 29933 bp, 43 predicted proteins | sample 25SPOviralmetaG_FD_130131 | JGI IMG/M metagenome (GOLD analysis project Ga0181402, IMG submission 130131) | Marine viral communities from the oligotrophic San Pedro Time Series (SPOT) site, San Pedro Channel, CA, USA - 25 SPOT_SRF_2011-08-17 | ecosystem: Environmental > Aquatic > Marine > Strait...
ATCACAGAACTTCCAGTTACAGTTTGTGCGTAACCTGGTGCTATTCCTATTAATTGTTTTGGATCAAAATCTGATCCTGTTATATACAACTGAGGTTGTACTAATGCCATATAAGTAGCTTGTGCTGATGGAGATGATTGATTTTTACCAGGTATAGTTAAAGTATTAGATAGTGTGGTTCCTTGTCTAAATCTAGCATCTTCAACTAACTCTGAATTTATCATTTGCATAGACCCTTGACCTTCTTCTAATACTCGAATTTCAATGTCAAATTCATTTACTTTGTATATAACCTCTACATCCTCATTACCGTTCCAACCTAACATTATAGAATAGTTTGAATTGTAACCAAAATCAGAACCTGGGTTAGGATCAATTACTAGGGTTCGGGTTAATGATATAGTACCCGTTTGGGCTCCTTCTTCCTGTTGTTGAGGATCAGGAAAGGCATCTACAGTAAGTGTTTCTCTACGGCCTAGAGCTAATATAAATTTTTCTAGTCCCGTTGGGGGAGTTGAAAGAGAGTACTCAACTTCTATGTCTATTTGGATTTGAGCTGATTGTACACTAGAATTTATACTTCCACCATGTGAATCATAATAATCAACCCAAAAGTCATATAAATTTAATTGGTATTCTCCAATGGTATCATGAGTAAAATTTGAAAATGATCCATTATTTCCTTGTATAGTTGAAAAATCACTATTTTCTGAATTTAGGGCACTACCAGATAAATGTCTATATTGTGCTATAAGACTACTAGCCCCACCACTAGGACCAGAATTTAGATTAAAATTGAAATCATCAATAATTGGGGTTGATGGACCTGTACCCCCAAGGTATGATGGTTGACCCATTATTAATTCTGAATAGTCGAATGATAATGAGGCTGTACCTCCTACGTGTATTTTTGAATGACCACTATCGGCAGCAGAGCTTGAAATTCTATCTCCTGATTTTAATCTATTAAAACTAGATGTAAAAAATGTTTCATCTAAAGTAAGAGATTGTATTGAATTTGGAGGTAAAGCAAATGAACCCGACATTCCTGCATTTCTTACTACTCCATCTGATGTATCAACATTTGTATCTGGGATAAAATTACGAGCAACAACTTGTTGGTTTTGACCTTGTAATATTTGTGCTACGTGATTATTACCTATTTTATAATATTTGTTAGAAGGATTAGTATGCTCATAAAATAATTGTTCAAAAGGATATGTTACATTCATTCTTGGGGTAATATACATTATTGAAGAAAAAACTTCATTAGTATTATAAAATACTGTTTCTGATGCATATGTACTCCCTTCGGATCCCGTAAAATATATTATAGTATTTAATGACCCAGTTGCAGCATCACTAGAATCTAGTGACCCAGAATTACTCATTAAAATTGAAGCTACTACACCTGGGTTACTAATAAAGGGTGGGTTAACACCACTTGTTGTCCCATTGAAATAATCTGGGTAGATAGTATTTTCAAAAATACCCCCGTATGATATCATTTGATTATTAAAGAAGCTTCCTGAATGGTAAACACCATTTGTTGTTGTAGTTACATCTATATCTCCTCCTCCGGATGCACTATAAGCTATTGAACAAGAAACTACCCAAGGTACATTTGATGTTCTTGTTGGTATATAAGCTCCATATTTAAATCCATCAAGATTATTAAATAAGGGTTTATTAAGCATATCTACTGCACCTGTATTAAAGAAATTTAATGGGTCACCTACTACTGTTGGGATAAACTCATCTCCCCCTTGATTATAATATCTAAATACTTGAGATTGATTTGTTGTTTCGGCATGGAATTTACCTTGGGAAAAGGGATCAAACCCGGGAACAATACCATCTGGTGATCTATAATCTCCATAGGCTCTTAAACTCCAATTTTCTGTACCTCCATTTGATGAGGAAGCAAATCTATAATCTCCTATTTCCCTATTAATAGTTAAAGTAGCATGATCTTCAGCTATAACAACTCCATCTACATTATATGATTTAATACCCTCAGGGAAAACAAATTGAATAGTTTCAGCTCCTGCAATAAAATCTCTAACTTCATTCCCATTATAATCCGTACCTGATACTTTCATTAAAAATACAGTAAGAACATCATCTAATGATGTTGCATTAAAGTTTCTTTTATTAAAAATCCAAGCATAACCTGGTAATGGTGAGTTTCTACCATCAATAAAATCAAGGGCTTTAACAGTACCATCAAAGAGGTTAACATTATTATTTACACCCTCTGCACCTGCATAAAATATAGGATAATAAACTAAGGGTTTATCTGGGTTTTTTAGATATACTATACATTCAGGGCCTAAAGATTGTGTTACTACTGTTAATTCGGATCCACTAAACTCACCATCATAAAATTCTTTTTGATCAAAAGTAGTTATAATTTCTCTACCTAATTTACCTTCTTTAGATTCAGTGTAACTTTGTGTTAAATGATAATCATTAGATAATCCTAAAGCTGAAGCAGATGGGGATGTTTTTAATCCATTAAATCTTTCAAATGAACCTCCAGTTCCACCACTAAATCTATATATGGCAGATCCACTTCTAAATTCATATTGACCTACATCACCAGATCCAGTATCATAATTTCTTACTTGTGGTTTAATTGAACCTGAGAATGTTTGGTTTGATGATGTTATTTGTGTTGGTCTTACTCTATTTCTTTCTAGTATATGTTGTTTAACTACTACTCCTGAGGATAGGCTTGTGTTAGCAGGAGTAAAATCTTTAATCATTTTAAATAATGAATTATCAAAGAATTTCATTAATCTAACAAAATCAACAACATTATAACTATTTATATATTTTTGAAAGTAGGAATCTCTTAATATATCCAAAGAAGGATAATTAACTCCCGATTCTGATATTTGTCTTGGGTCTCCAATATAATCACCTAAGTTAAAATAACCTAATTGAGAATTTATATCATCATTAATCTGATCTTGGGGTGAAAACGCTACTTCTAGATAGTCAGCTGTTGGAGTATAACTTGAACTTTCAAGAGAATTTTGTTGTAAAGATCTCATTGGGGATAAAACATTCCCTTCTGGGATAATAGTATTATCTATACTTATTTTTTCATTTATCCTATTTTTTATACCTGATGGTACTTGATCTTGATATATTGTTTCTCTATTTACTTTAAAATTAGATGAACTTACATAAAAACCACTTGAACTTATTAATGTTTTAAATGATGATGTTACGTACTGTGATGAACCAGATACTTTGGGATGAACTGATGTTCTGCTTGATGTATTTAATAATGAACCTAAATCCGCTCTAAATATTAAATTTTCTGGAGCTGAATTGATTGTATTTCCTTCAAATGAATAAGGATTCATAGTATAATCATAAAATACACTAGAAGAAATTATTTCATTGTAATATCTTATCTCTTGGTATGAACCAGAAAAAATTGTATATGTTTTTCCAGTAAAAAGTATATCACTACCATCATTACCAAAATATGCCTCAGAAGTACCTGCATTAAAATAATAATTTGAATCAAATCCTACTATACTATCAGAACCCGTAAATCCTAGTTTGTCATTTATTCTATTAGCTGCACTTAAAGATGCTGTGTTTGATGTAGAAATATCAGTTTGTACTGACCACCATCCTCCATCAAAAAATGGTAAATATAAACTAGCAGATAAATTAGGATTAGTTGTATCTGGGATTAGTTTTAATGTGCCATATGTATTTTCTGGGTTAGGAATACTACCTGAATATGATCCACTTTCCATACCACTACCTGTATATTCTAGTAATAAAAGTGACCTATCAGAAGTAACACTAAATAAGGATTGAGATAAGTTTGTTGGAATGCCCGGTGTTTTAAATCTAAATTGAATTGAATTAGGAGAAGATTGGTTATTTTTTCTAAAATCTCCTTCTACTGAGAATGATGAAGTGATATTAAATTTACCTTGTGTATCAAAGGAATAATTAAATACTTTTTGGCTTAAATCCCAATCTTGAGATTCATTTTTGTCTTTACCTCCAAATTCATTTATTCTTAAGATAGTATCTGGTATTCCGTATGAGGTTATTAATGCTCTTAAACCTGTTATTGTACCTTTAGTTTTAAACAAATAAGGTAAATTATGGTAGATTCGTTTATATAAACGCTTATTAGCTTTATCTAATGGAATTATATTATTTGACCCTGATATTCTAGTATTTATGTATTCAAACCCAGTAGGTGTATTAATTTCGCCATTAATAGACCCAGTAATATTAGGGATTGGAAATATACTTCCGGATGGTGTTAATCCTAAGAAAGCAGTATATAAATCATCATTATCAAAATTATTTGAATATAATTTAACACCAAAATCTTTAATAGCTTCGTTTACTAAATCTCTTGATATACCAAATTCTAAACGGTTATCAGCATTAAATTTATTTGTTAAATCTTTAGTATACAGCCAAGTATTATCATACTGTTGAGCTATCATATCAACAAAGACTAAATATTGAGAGTTATCTGAATCATCTCTTAAATATTCAGGTATAGCCCAATATAAATAATTTTGATTATCTTGATCATAATTAGAAGCCGATACTAATTGTCCCCCATAATATGGACTTGTACCATTAGTACTTCCTAACCATTCTAAAGCTTCAGTACTTCCTGTAGAATATAAATTATAAGGAGGTGATGTATTAGATTTTGGGTATGAAAATAATGACCCACTATCATAATACAAGAATCTTTCATACCCATCAAATTTATCGACTATTTCATTAATAGCCCCTTCATATGATGCTTTACTAGAACTATATTCTGTAGTGTTTTGGGTGTTTTGGTTAACTGTATTTGATAAAGTTTTTATTGAATTAGTATATGATTCAATTAATCCAACTTTATAATTAAAATTTCTTAGACGAGATTCAGCAGAACTGAAATATATAAAATCTGATCTATTTTCGTAATTAACATTTATTGAAACTTCTTTATCATCTAAAATATTTTTTATTTGATGGGCTGATGAAGTTAAAGTGGTATTAATTAAAGAATTAAATGATACTAATTCACTTGTTTTCCCTGTTTCATTTTTAATAGGGATATTAAAATTAGGCCCTTTTATAAAATTTCTACTTTCATTTACTATTTCTATAAAAGGAAATTTAACTTGATATAATTTAGATTCACTAAATTCTTCTACAACCCATAAGGTATCCTTTAAACTAAATTCAGATGGTAAAGGTTCATATAATTTAATTAAAATTGTAGGATCATCAGTTGTTTCATCTTCTAATTTTAGGTTATTAGCTATAATGGTTTTATTATTCCCAAAATTAAGATAAAAGTCTACAAAATAATTTTGATTTTTTCTATATTCTATAAATTCATTAGCTGATTTTACTAGATTTTCAATAGAAATGGTATTGCTATCTATTCTTATTTCTGTTCTATCAGATGAAATTTCTTTAATAAAATAATTTTCATTAGTAGAAGATGATAGTCTTTTAATATAAAAATTATATAATATACTATATGTTGAATCGTTAAACCCTAGATTTTCTAAATCCTCTTGGGGGTATACACACAATTCATTATTTATTATTTTATAGCTTTCTAAGACAGCTGCAGGGGATGATGATGGGTATATTTTATCTTTTCCTTCGTCATATATACAATATTCGATATAATCCGTTTGTTGATTAAAATTACCATTTGAGCCTGTAATTGGTATTAAATTAAGGTCAGAAGTTTGATAGTCTTGAAATTCAAAACTGTCTGGGTTTAATTCAAATATTTCTATGTTTTCTTTTGACATAATTTATTTTTTAATAACCACCACTTCTACCACTTCCACCACTAAAATATCCTACTCCAGATGTATCTACTCCAGGATCTTCTTTATTAGAATCCACTATTGCTTGTTCTGTTTGTGCTTGGGCTTCAGCTACTGCGTTTGCATTTGATGTTATATCAGACCCTAATGAATTTATTTGATCTTTTAAAGCATCAGTATTTACATTTATTTTTTGTCCTGTTTCTAGTTCCATATTTTTAATCTGTAGGCTTAGAATATCTGTTCTAAGTCTTGCAATTTCTTCTCTTAATGCTTCTATTTCTTCTAAATTTTCATCAAAATTAATATATTCACCACTTTGTTCTACTAAAAACCTATGGGAATTAGTATTACCTTCAGCAGGTATAGTATAAAATAATTCACTATATAAGTCAAAAAATTCTTCAACTGTTGTTTCTTCATCAAGTTGTTGAGTAACAGTTTTAACTCCCAGTTCGTTAAAACTTGTATCTATAGTTTTAACATATCGGGATTTATCAAATACCTCTTTTTTTAAACTTATTGTTTTTTTCACCATTACCCATTAATTATTTTAAAATAATAGTCTTCATCTTTTACAATTGTACTACCATTAATAGTAGTTTTAATTAAAATTTTATAATATCTTTCTGGTTGTAATCCATTCATATAAACATCAAAATAATTACTTGTGTTATCACAACTAATTTTAGTATAGCTTGTATCAAAATCAACCACAAATTCATTTGTATCTAAATCTTTTATAGCATAATAAGATGTTGATGGTAATGCAAAATTTTGGGTATATAATGATTCCGTTTGGAATGTACGAACAGGAAATTCTGGTCTCACGTTTAATCTAAATCTATTAAAGCTTTCAGAATAAAATATACCTGGGTTTGAATCTAAACCAATAAATAGATCTGTGGTACTTATTGCTGATAAAGTAGTTGAATATGAAGAATCATCCCATTTAAATTCTAAAGCTGGTGGGTAAATAGTATTTGTATCTACTGAATAATATTTTAAAATAGGTTGTATTGATTGAGAAGGGGTAAATTCTATACTTTCTGTCCATTTTACTAAAAATCCTCTATTTTCAACCTTTATATAACCACCATCCATTGCATTTGATGCAGAATAAAATAACTTAATTGGGTTTGTTACATCTATATTTAGATCTTTATCTGTTCTAATACCAAAAGTTTGAGAACCTGTTACAGATGTAACTGATGGGTTATTAGAGCCTGTGTACCATGTACCTCCTCCTTTTTGACCAGAAGGATATGAAGATGACATAAAAGGTATGGTATTATCTACCCCCCAAGCTACTGAGCCCGATGAATCCTGGAATCCCCAGCTGACACCATTTAATGTTTGAGGTGAATCTAAATATTCTCCATTTCCATTATTCCAAGAACCCGATATAGGATATACCTTTATTGTTGAGTTCATATTAATTCCCTCAGCTTTAGCAACATAAGCTCTTAAGTTTGATTTAAATACACCTGTTATTTTATTATTAATAACCTCATCAATTTCATCTTGGTCAAATTCAATTAAAGCCCTAGATACTCTAGGAGAAGGTGTTAAGGTTTCTGGAAATTCAGATGTTACTTCTAACAAAGCATCCATTCCTGTATTCATAGCCGGATAGCCAGAATATATCGTTGCGTCTTTTATAGGAAATAATTTATATACAGCCATAATTAAATTGTTACTATTCTTCCTTTTATATCCTCGTTAGGAAATTTTAATTCAAAAATCATAGGATCAATAGAAGGATATATAATTTTACTTTGAGTTGCTCCATCTATATCATATTCATATTGAGAATATGCTCCACCAGATTTATTTATTACTTTAATACTTTTTACTGTTTGTACCCCTGAAGTAGAATCTATGGCTACTTCAAAATTTCTCATTGAAAGGGGTTGGTTTATAGCAATATTTCTTGTGTCCAATAGTCCCTGTAGATTAACTATACAATCCCTTAAAACTGTTCCATTATTTACTTCGGGTATTGTTGTTATTTCAAATTCAATTCCTATGTTAATTACAAATGCATCTTTTATTGATATTGTATCACCAATCATTCTATATTTATTAAGATATTCTTTTAAATTTCTTTTTAAAGTTGATGAAGCAATTGCTAAATTTCCATTACTATTAGATGATAAAACATATAAATCTAATGTTGTATTCTTTTGTTGTGATAAAGGTTTTTGAGCATGTACTTTTGAAACAATTCCATATTTCCCAGGCATACTTAATGCTCTAATTAAATAATCATCAGCTGTTACCGCTCTTAATTGTGTATTTGAATTAGACATTATGTTTTGCCTTAGTTCATCTATAGTATCGCCTGCTCTCCCCCCAGATGCAGCATTGGGGTTATTAACTGCTAAAGAATTAAATACATAATTAGATGTTGATGAATTTAAATTTGGTTTCAAAAAAGTAATATTTGATGTATCTAAGCTAGTTAATGTGTTAGCTTCTGAATTTGAACCTACTCCCCCACCAGAATAATATCTTATTATAATCGATGTATTAGAAGGAGCTATACCATAAGTATTATTAAATATAAAATTTGTTGGACTATAAGCTGTTGTTAATTTATTTTTTGTAAAAGTTAAACCTAACCCCACATTATCAGGGTTTGGTGTTCTTTCTTCCTCTATATCATTAGGATTACCTGATCCAAATTGTAATTGAATATTTCTTGAATTTAATACCCTAGTTGTAAATCTATAGGGTGTTTGGAATGTTTTAAGAATATAAGGAGTATTTCCTTCATTTTGGTAATTATTAGGATCATTAATATTAGTATTTTTTAAATCATTAAATACTAATTCTTGTGCTAAATAATCTACTTCAAAGTAATCATTTCCATTAGTGTCTGTTGCATCTATAATACCCCCAAAGTTACTATCTTGAATAATTACAGTTGGGAATTCTTCATATTCTCCAAATGTAAAAGTTTCAGTTACAATTTTCCCAGACATTGCATTTCTTTTTTTCTTTATTAAATAATAAGAAGGTGTATCCCCTGTTATTTGGGCTACTGATATTATTGTAGGGTCTGAAGAGCTTGAAACTGAAAAATCAACTTCATCTTCAATTGTAAATTGGAGTCCATTCCTTGATGATACTACAGTATTACCTGGTATTTTCATTGCATAATCATAATCTGGGAGTTGTTTTCCATTAATAGTTTTAGATGGGATTTGTTGGAAAAAATCTAACTCTACATTAGCCATGCCTGTTAATTTAGGCTTATAACCAAACATATAAGCTAATTCAAACAAATTATTATTTTGTCTAGCATATTGTAGATATGTTTCCTGTACCTGGTTATCTAAATAAAAGGATAAAACATCACTTACATACGAAGCTTGTTCTATAAACATTACTCCCGGAGATGAAGGATCAAAATCAGTATAAGTATTAGGAAAATACGTTTTAGAGAAATTAATTAATCTCTCTCTAATATTAGTAAAATCTCTATCTGTGTATTTTATATTTCTATTTACTAGCTTTGCCATTAACTAAAATTTAGTTCTAATTGATCATTTATCCCTGTATTAGGTATACTATAGAATATTTGAACGATTATAGTATTATTATCTTCTTCTTTTAAAACATTTAATTTTTCTATATTTATATTACTAAAGTTTCTACTAATTTTATTTTGAATATCTTCTTTTAAATAATCTAAATTATTTTCTTCAATTTGAGTAAATATAAATTTTCTTAAACCGGCTCCAAATTCAGGATTACCAGGTCTTTCACCTGGGTTCGTTAATAAATAGTTAACTAAATTATTTTTTATAGCATCCTTTGTTTGGTAATTTGAAGTAAACACAGCATTCCCATTCATTGGTAAATTAAACCCAATAGCCCTGGAAGCGTTAAGGTCATTAGGGAATATATGTCGAGGATTTATTGCCATTTATTATTTGCTATTCATTAACCCCATAATCTGGTCTATACTAACATTTCCTTCTGGGAGTTTTCCGTTTGGGCTTGTTGTATCAAGGTTTCCTCCCACTTGTAATGGCATGTTAGCCGTTGTAGCTTTCATTTCACCTTGAGCATTAGGCATCATTCCTCCTAAAACATTCATCATGTTTTCTCTTAATTTTACCTTATCAGTATCAGGAAGGGGTTTTTGGTTTGGGACAACTGTCTCTTTTACTATTTGTTTTGGGGACTTAACAGCTTCTAAAAGAATATCCTTAATTTCTTCTTGTATAGCTTCCTTTACAGCCTCTTTAACAATAGATTTTAATTGACTTATTTTCATGGTATTATTGTTTATTATAAATATTAAATTAATTTGCTTTTAAATCATTTTGAGTAATATAAAATTTTAGTTCATCCATTAAAATTTGATCACTTGCACTAAATGAAGATTCTCCTTTTAACATAACTATACCTAATTTATTTTTGGCTATAGCACGTCTTCTTTTTAAAGAACCTACTGGGGTTTTATTGTCTTCAATAACTGATATTTCAAACCCATTAATAAAAGGATCATATACTACTTCTTCGTCATCTTCAGCAAATACTTCTTGAAGATCTTTATTTATTTCTTCTAATTGAATTTCTCCACTATCAATTGCATCTTGCATACATGTTTGTATCATTCCATCTAAACCATTAAGTAAATCTATGGCCATTTTTAAAACTGCTCTTAATACAGTTAAAATAGCTAATACCATAATAGTTAATCCCTCATATTTAGCTATCATTTTTTCAAATTGATCTAAATTACTGGCATTTTTAGTTGTGGCACTCATTGGTAGTGATGATATTAGACCACCAAAATCCTTAGATGGTGGAGTACCCACTGCTTGTGGTATAGGTAAATTAACAACTATATTTTTTATTAATCTAAATATTTGAATTAATGTCAATACTATACCTGCCGCCTTAACTAAAGCATCTATAAATTTAAATATAGTATTTAAAATTTTTACAATTTTATTTCTTTTTTTAATTAATTTTCTTAATTCATCTGGGTGAGGGCAGTTTTTTTTATTAAAGTTAGAAAACCCATCTTTTAGTGCTTCTGTAAGTTTACTAATCCCAAATTTAGCGATCATCCCAATAATTAAAGGGATAAATTTTAAAAGTAAATCTTTAATTTTTTTCATTACCGCTTTTTGTAAGTAAGAAAATGGATCTTTTGGGATTTGTTTTTTTAAATTATCTATTTCATTAGCACCTAAATTTTGGAGTTTTGATGTTTCTTTTTTTAAATCAGGGACAAATTTTTCCATTAAAGTAATACCAGCATCACTTTTAACTGTTTTAGTAGATCCCGTTTTAGAATATGGTTTTGTTTTTTCTGATCCGTATTCATTATCTTTACTTTCAAATACTATGTCTTTAAGATGTAAGACTGAGTATATATCTTCACTAATTTCTTTTACTTCAGTTTCAAAGGTTAAAACATAATTACCTTTTTCATTAGTAAAAGTTTCAAACCCAAAATCTTTTTTTGGTTTTTGACCATTAGGTCCCTCTTCAGCTTCAGGATCTGGTAGGCTAGAAGAAATGTATACCTTTATACCTTTAATAGGTTCTTGGGTTTCTTTATTAGCAACCCTACCTTCAACTTCAAATTCTTTTATTACAGGAGGTACGGGTGGAGGTGGTCCTTCAACTTCAATAACAGTTGGAGTTTTTTGCCAATTATAAAAATCATTTTTAGGTCCCTCGCTTTGTTTATAGTCTATAATTTTTTGATTAACAAGACTATCCGCTTCCAATTTTGAGTCATCTAAAGTTAATAATGGAGGACCTGGGTTTCCTATTTGAAGTCCATCTTTTATTAAGAATGCTTGTATTTGAGGACCTAAAGTTCTTATTTCAACTTCATAACCATTAGATAGTTTATATATATAAAGTACTTCTTCCATTATTCTACTCTTACTTTAGATGATAATAAAGGTTGTTTTGCATCCGTAACTAAATTTTTAATAGACTCCAATACATTTCTAGCAGCAGAAGCAGCAGGAGGAATTATTGCTCCAGGGACTGGCATACCGCCAGGCCAATCTTGTTGTGCTTCTAGGGCTGATGTAATATTTGTTATAGCGATTAATAATTGTTCAAATTGTTCCATAAAATCACTACCTAATATTATTGGTTGATTCGCAGATGAGGACCCAAATTTAATATTAGTTGAATCTAATACAATATTATTTTTAGTTGATATACCAATTGTTGAATTAGCAGCAAGTGCTATTTTTCCCTTTGAAGTTAAAATAATATCATTAATATTAGAATTAAAAACTAATCTACCTGAGTTTAGTATTATTTGGGGTTTATTGTATTCCCTTTGTAAGATTGGAGGTTTTTTAAATGCACTGTAATTTTCATCACTATTAATTAAGGGGATTTGTTGGTTAGAAGTTAAATATATAGAAGATAAATCTTTATTTACATCTTCTGTTATAGGAATAAACCCAACATCAGACGAACCCGTGGGTTGTCCATTTCTTAAAATTGTTATAGGATCTCCATTTTCTCCCGAGAACGACCAATTATTTACTTCCCCGGTATTAGTAGATGTTGATTTAGAAGTATTTCCAAAACGTAATGAATTACCAAACCTTCCTTCTAAAATAACATCACCCATAAAAGGTAAAATAGGGTGAATATTAGTTTTTTCAACAAATGTTCCTCCTGATAATGGATTTAATGTTAATTCTTTATTTAAATCTTCTGGTGCTTTTGAAAGACCTCCTTCCATTTGGTAATATGATACTTGAGGGTCATTATTAATGTTATCACTTGTTATAAAAGGATTAGGTACCGCATTATGGTGTGGGTGATTCCAACAGCTAACGGGGTTTAAGTAAAAGTATTGAAGGGGTGTATCTGTTCTTGCACTTTGAAACTTTGAAGGAAGAGATAATATTACTACAAATTCATTAACTACAGGATAGTTACGTAAATGGGGCATTAAAGGAATAGCTTTGTTTACTGCATTACTTTTATTAGGTTCACTTGCTAATTCAAATTCAATTGTTCCTATCCCATTCCATTCACCATAATCATAAAATTTAGGGTGGGTTGAATCTAAAATAATATCCTTAACTCTACCATTATATATTCTTTCAGTTGTATTAGATTCAACTGGAAGAGTTTGTCTGGAGGATTGATTATTTTTTAAACCTGAGAATCCGTAATTAGTCGCCATTTTCTTCTTCGAAATTTTCGTTTAGCTTATCTAATTCTGCCATTAGTTCAGCTTTTTCTTCGTCCGTTATACCTAGCGAATCATCGCTGGAACTATTGTTAAGCGCACGCTGTACTATAGTAGCCATTTTAATTAATTGTTCATCGTTACGAACGCCAATTTCCATATATTCTTTAATAAGTGGAACAATTAAAGTGGCATCACCTATATCATTTATAAGTGGTTTTAATTCTGAAATTAACCCTGTAATTTGTTTTTCTTTCTTTTTTTGATTATCGTAAATTTCGCTAAGAATATCCGAGAATTTTTTCTTACCAAATACTACATTGTCTAATGCTCCCATAATATTTTTAGTTATAAATATTGATATAGAGAGGGGTTAGAATTTAGTGTAACCGTTTTCTAAATAAAATATATATTGTTTTTTAAATATATCATGTAATCGCCCAGCTATTTTAGTTATTTTGGGGGTTTTTACATCAACTATTTCTCTAATGTAGATATATAATGCCTTTTTATTGAATACTTCTAAATCTTCTCTTTTACGAAATAATTCTAAAATTGCATCCGCTATTTGGGCATCATTCTTCTTTGGGAACAATTCGAATATATTATCAGATACATGTTTAACAAATATATCTATGTATTTATCTAAATCCGTTCTTACAGGATTATCTCCTATATTGTAGGTATAATCTGATTTTTCTCCCGTTAGTACATCAACTTCAACTTTTTTAATTTTTTTATTATAATTTTTAGTATTATATAATATTAACCAACGTTTAACTATAGTACCAAAATAGGAATATGCCTTTGCTCCTCTTGTAGGGTCAAATAAATGCATTTTAGATAATAAAAAAGTAATTATTTCATGTTGAAGATGCTCTAGATTAGCTACCTCGGTGTGGTAAAATTTAAAAGTATGAATTATATTTTGAGTTAGCTTAAAGAAAGGATAATGTATGTGTTCTTCATATATTTTACTTCGAATTTCAGAATCGCCAGTATTATTATACTTTACAATATAGTCTTCTGTTTCTTGAGTAAAATAATTTTTACTTTTTTTCCTACGTTTTTTGGGCATTATTTGTTGGTTTTAAATCTTGACAAATCATTTTGTAATTTTTTTACTTCATTAAAAAACCAACCTATTTCATCATCACCTTGAAATGTGCCTTTATCGTCTATTTCTTCTAAACGTTTTTGAGAAACATCTAGCTGAGATGAAAATTTATCTATAAAATCGGATTGTGAAATAATGATATCCTCTGCTTTCTCATTTTTTCGCAAAAGGTTAAAAGTCGTGTATCCAAGGATAACGACTACTAAACCTAAAATTCCTATTATTGTTTCTAATATCATAAGTTATCTAACATACTTTTTAATCCGGGGCTTGAAACATTCTTTAATGCTTTAGCCTTGGAAGATTTTGTATTGTTACTCAAGGTAAACTGGGTTTTTTGCTTCTCCACACTATTTTTAGAAAACTTTGGAAGCCATTCTTGTTCAAATTCAATACGTGCTGCCATTAAATCAGCTTGATGTAAAATATATGGTAAAGATGTACGAGGTTTTTGTTCAGGCATAAATGCTTTTAAATATTTTTCATTAGCAACATCGTATAAACCATCATGAGTTTGAATTGCTATCATTTCATTAAATGAATATGAAATATCATGTTGTTGTAATAAAAATAAACCACGGTCTGGTACAGAACAAAATGCTAACTTTTTATTAAACATATAATCTTCACCTAATTTATCTTTTCTCCATTGATCCGTCTGAGGGATGTAAGATTCATGTTCTTTATCTCCCATTTTACCTAAATCATGGTTAATAGCAGAAAATACTAATTCTTCTTTAGTAAATGTAGTCATATCACAACCCATTTCTTCCCACATATCATATAATTTAAGAGATCCTTCAACTACTCTATTTACATGAGCAACATATCCTCCTGGAAATGCCCCATGGTACTCTTTTTTATGGGCTGCTGGCATTAATATAACACGTTCTTCATAACGTTTATAAAAGCTAGATAATTGCTCACCCCTATTTCCGGGAATGTAAACATTTATATTATCTAAAAATATTTCCCAATTTGCTTGGATTTGTTCTGCTGTTAATTTCATATATTAAGAATTTTAATAAAAATTGAATTGTCTATTTCTTTTTGACCATTGAGGGGAACCATTCCAAACTTTTACATCTGATTGATATCCATGCATATTAAATTTAATATTTTCACATTGAATATTTTCTATAAAACATATATACTGAAGTATTTGTTCATTATTTTCAAATTGAATTTTTTTGGTAGATAACATATTAAATAATTCGTCCACTATTTTTATGTTATATAATTTTTTATATGTTGAAGGAGTAACTATCGAAAAATTATCAAATATACTCCATGTATTTAATTGTTGGGCGTAAATATTATTATTTTCAATAATTTCTGGAATATCTATGTCTTTTATTTCAAAATCTAATCTTGTTCTTATAATAGCATCATATTGATCTATATTAGAAATATTTAAATATGCATTTTCTAAATTTTTCCAACATTTGTAGGTATTAGCAAATAATACATAATCTCTACTATATTCTTTTTCTTCGGCTGAAGGTAAAACACTACACTTTAAATTATGTACTTTACATTCTTCTTCAAATTTGTTACCTAAATCTGGGTCAGGACAATAAAAATTAAAATGATCAAATTTATATGAAGGGTATTTACTTAATAAAATATTAGTATTTTGTATGATATTTCTTACAACTCTACTAACTGAGGGTCTAATTAACCCTACATTTAATACTGCTATTTTCATAAAAAATTTATACTTTATTTAATTCTGTAGGAGATAATGGTTCTCTTTCAACCATATCCCTAACATCTTCAACTAATCCTTGGGCTTTGACAATATTAGCTTTATAGGATTCAATAGGTGATTGTCTATTTACTATTTGCTGGAGTGTTATTAATGTGGTTTCTAGTTGGTCTAGTTTTTTGTTTAGTAAATTTCTGTTTCGCATGACTTTTTATATATAACTTAATAATTATTATTCTTACCCCCTTTATTCCTCTATTTCTCTATCGTTTCAAACGACCCGTATTCCAAATGTACGGGAAGGAAGTTAAATAGGCACGTTATTTTAAACTTTCTTTTAATATTTTTTTTATTTTAAATATACAAGCACATTTTTCGTATTCTTCTAATGATTCAAAATAATTTAAAGCACTATCTAATGAACTAGATAAAAGTTTAGGATTAAAATCTAATATAGCATATATAGATTCTTTATCACTAACATTAACTTTTTTTATATAAGAATAAGCCCTATTAAATATAACAAATTCAGATGCCTCTCTTGTTGATTCTACATTATATGATGGTTCTTCCTTTTTTAAGAACTTCTGTAGTTTATCATGAAATACAAAATGATTTAATATTATTTTAGTGAACATTCCTAATTTATAAGTAGGACTATCCTTAATATTTACTAATTTCTTTTTTACCTCAGATATTTGTTTAGTAGGAACTTCTTCAAATAGCCCAAAAATACTATTTTTATCTAATTCTGGAGAGTTTAGTTTATTCATATTTTTTCTTGGGCGTCCCATATAAAGAATTTAATAATTCTATTATACATATGAGTTAAATACCCAATTCTGAGATTTCTTTTTCAATATCAATTTGCATGTTATGTAAAGATTTGTATTCTTTAACAATATCTATCTTATTTGGATTATCTGGGTGGTATCTCCAAATTTCATCCATTACTGTTGCTGTAGCTGCTAAATCATTTATTAATTCAACTTTTTTTTCTTCTAAAATTTCTAATTCCGTTTTTGACATATTATTTTAATTTATTTCCAATTAAGTTAATTACATTTTTTGCCTCTTCCAAGTTTATTTGGAAAAATTCTTTATTATTATTTACTCTGTAAGATTTTAATTTGTGATGAACTTGTCTTTCAACTGTTTCTCCATTAAAACATTTATAAGCCCATTCTACTTTATAGGGTAAAGCAACACCTGTCGCTGAGGATATTTGTTTACACCTTTCTTCAGGTGTTTGTTTAGTATATCCTATTTTAAGCAATCCAGGGGTTGAAGGATTTGATAAAACATAAACCCATTGATCACCATCTCCTTTATTTGAGTATAACCCTCTTTTCTTGCCAGAATAGTAAGTTACATTTTCCCAACCTTTACCCGTTTTACTAGGGGTTAAGGTAAAGAATTCTGCGTATTCAATATCTGTATTACCATAATTTTCTTTTAATGGTATATAATCTTCTGCTTCTTTAGGTGTAATTCTAGTTAAACTCATTCAAATATAATATTTAATTCTTTATTAACTATAATATCTTCTGGATATTTAGTTTCTATTATTATCTTAGCGGTATCCCCTACCATTTGGTTATCAAAAAATATCTGTTGTCTAGGTTGATAATTATATTTACTATAAGTTCCTAAACTTTCAAAACCTGAATCAGGGTTATAAGAGTAACCTACTATGTTAAGTGGTGGGTGATTATTGGCCATATCTTCAATAGTATACGTTATATTACCAATGGGTATTGGGTTACCATAATTACCACTAGTAAAATACCCTAATATGCTATACAACGGTACTGTAAATGTTATACCATTAATCCAAATCCAATAATCTGAATCATAAGCGGTTTCAACTAAAGGAATGCCATTTACTATATAATCAGAATGTAATTCATCTAATTGGCCCTGAACTGTAAAATAATTAATACCTTGATGTTCAATATGAAAATAACCATTAGTATCTTGATATACACCTGGTGATACTAAAGGATCAATTTCAAAAAAAGATTCACAATTACCACTTAAACAAGGGTAAGGTGAGATAAGTTCCTCTGGGCTGCATGCCCAGAAGAAACTTATTAAGGTTATGTAAATTAACTTTTTCATTATGCTACTAATTCTAACGCTTTACTAAACATTTTTTTATTCACGTCCTGATCTTGCTTGAAATTTTTGATAACTCGAGCTTGACGAACTTTTCCACCTTGAGTCTTATACTCAAAATTACCTTCAATAATATTCTCTTGGATTCTATTAAATACTTCCCAAAGCATATTACCTTCGTCTTTTTTACGTTGAGATTCTAAAACGTCTTCAATTGCTTGCTCATCGTAAGTATTGTTAGTACCTTCTACTCTAATATCTAGAAATGATTTGGCAAGATTAAACATTTGCTCTTCTTGTAATTCAACTTCTTTCATTTTATTCATTGCTTCTACTGTTAAAGGTAATTTCTCAACCATACCTCTAATTAATAATTGCAAATCTTCAAACGTATAACCCATATGACGCATTTTTAAATCTTCAAATTCATCTGTAGCTATAACTAAACCATTTTCACAAATCATTCTAAATAATCCTGCTGTAAATTGGAAAGCATTTTTACCATCATGTGAATTAGTAATTAATATTTGAGGGTAAACAACATCACCATCTTGACCATTAATTACAACATCATCATTTCTAAATATAACTAAATGTTTTTGAACACCCTGTGTATTTTTAGTTCTTGCTTTAACTTCCTTAGCATCAACTGGTTTCCAACCCATTAATTCCATATCATCAATAACTTGCTCAGTTGGGATATGGGTATATTTTTCTGAGACTTCATTTGAAGGTTTCATTGTGAAGATACTTGGAGCGATCTCATTTAACTCTTTCTTGTTTAAAAACTTACTACTTTCTAAATTTAACATATGACCTTTATTTAATTAATTATTTATACCTAAATATACGAAAGGTAGCCTGGGGAGCCAAGCTACCTGTGCATTATTTTTAATTACTTTTTTACTAATAAACTTGGTGCAACTGTATATGAACCCCTATCACCTTGAACTTTAATATTTTTAGCATTAATTTTAATAACTCTAAATGTTTCACTAGGAGATATTTTTTTATGGTCAATACCAACTGTATCACCTACTCTAAATGATAATTTAGCATCATGTGCAAGTTCTGATTTTCTAATAGAAACTGCATTTTTAATTGAATTAAATTCTTGTAAATCCGAATTTTTAATGAATTCTAACACTTCGTTTAAATTTAACATAACCTTTATTTTAATTAGCGCTGCAACTTCATTATCACAACATGGTAAATATACGAAGGATATCCCGGGTAGCCAAATGGATGCACAGGAGCCTTTAAATAAAGTTTTGATGCTCTGCAGGATGGTTTACTAAATTATCTAATTGTCTATTTACTAGATCAAGTCTACAATGTGCTATACATTTATCAAGGTTTAATTCTTCAAGTATATTTTGCCTTTTTCTACTAGACCATATTTCTAATAAATTTTTTTCTCTTAAATCCCCTAATTTTTTGGTTTCAATCCCCCTAAAATGGCAACATAAATAGACAGAATGGACATTTATAACACCACTTAAAGTTTGGGCTAAACATTTAGGGTATTGTTTTTTGTAACTGTTATCATACTTATTTTTAGAATAATATACTTTAAAATTTTTATCTTGCAATGCTAATGTTTCTTCTATGTTATATGGTATAGTATAATCACCATGGAATGGTCTTATTTGAATGTAGTCAATTCCTGCCTTTTTACATAATTCAGCATATTGAACTAATGTAGGAGTAGTTAATTCACTAGTCAAAAAACCAGACCCTATAGTTAAATTAGATCCTAATTCATCTCTTCTTTTAGCTAACTTTTCTAAATTTTCAAGAGCTAAATAAAAATGTCTTTCTGGTACTTTTCTAATTGATGTATAAACATGAGGGGTTCCTCCATCCATAGATACTCTTACCCATGTACAGTTTTTAACAACTATATCAATTGATTTTTTAGTGAATATAGTACCATTAGTTATCATTCCAACATCCATCCCTAAAGAACGAATATATTCTATTAACCTAGGTGTTATTTTATTAACCATAGGATCACCACCTCCAGTTAAATTAATAGCCTTAGCACCCAAATTATATACTTGGTCAACATAGGATTTAGCTTGGTCCCAATTTAAGGAATCATCATTAGTTCTACCACCAGCTCCCGCAGCATAACATCCAATACAATTATGATTGCATCTATTTGTAGGATCTAATTCCCAAGTAATAGGAGTAGTACCACCTGTCTTAAAAAACTCATTAAGCTTATCCGGGTGATAAAATATTTTATTTTGTAAGGTTATCGGTGATTTTTCCATAGATCAGAATGAATGTGTTTAAATCTGTATTTTTCAAATTTATTTTCTTTATCAATTACCCCAACCATATTAAAAGCGATAATGTGTATCCCAAATGCTAATTCCCCAAATTGATCATATATACCATCTTCTCTAATATCACAATAATACCAACTACAACCGTATTTAAGCCCATTAAAATTATCAATACTAAAATCTGCTATATTAGTAATCATAGATTGATCAGTTCCCCATTCATCTGTTGACCAAGTAGTTTCCCATAAATTTTTCATTTGGTTTAATTTATTAAGATAAGATTGATATTTTCCTCCTATCCATCCCCCAAATACAAATCCATTAAGTTTGCTATGAACCTCTTCATTATATTTTTCACCACCTTTAGGTCCCCTATATCTACAAGATCTTCCATTTTCAACACCAACCATACATCCTTCAACAACCTCTAATTCATCCCATAAAGGTGAAATATCTCTTTGAAACCAAATATCTGAATCAAAATGAGCGAATTTATAACCTTTATATTTTTCTAAATGGGGGATAACATCTATGTTTCTCCAATTTGATATAGTACCGGCTCCTAAAGGAGGGAAATTAAGTTTTATTAAAGTAGGTGCACCTAAGCTAAATCCCTCAAGTTTTTCTCTAACCTCATCAGATATTCCATAATCGAAGATAATAACTTCTCCTTTATAATTTCCTAATGTTCTTAAACTAATTAACCATTCAAAAATTAAATTAGCATAACTTTCATCTCTATCGTAGAAAGTAGTATATATAACGGTTTTTTCCATAAATAATTCTTTTATTATAAATATTTATGATAAAAATAATTATGAAAAACCTACTTTTACTATTATTAATCCCAACTTTATCATTTTCCCAATTAGAAATAGCAAACTATACATTTGAAGAAGATAAAGTAATACATTATATTGGTGGTATTGCTATTACTAGTATTACTCACGACTTAGTTTTTGAAGAAACTCAAGATAAAAATAAAGCTGTTCTATATTCAATGGCTACTACTTTAGCATTATCTGCTTTTAAAGAAATTTTTATAGACCCAAAAGTAGATGGTAATGATATAGCAGCAGGTATGTATGGGGCTTTATCAGTGGGTATAGTTATTTCTATAGATGATATATTTAAACAAAATAGAAAAAAAAGACGTAAAAAATAGTCCGAAAAGTCTTCTCTCCATACATTTCATTATCAGTAAATACATATATACAGTATAATACAAAAAATATTCTAAAATCCCGTGGATATTAGTTTAAATGTTTGTATATTGGTGTAAATGAAAGGGTGGAGCAGTAGGTAGCTCACTTTGGCATAACCCGGCGCGGAGCAAAACTTGGACGTGAAGTAGAGCTTGTAATAGATACGATCGTGAAAAGCAAAGGGGTCAGAGAGGTCGCGGGTTCGAGTCCCGCCCCTTATACTAAATAGTGTTATATGGAATTATTATATTTTATTTGTGGTATTCTATCGGTAGGAATTACGTATGCGATAGTATTATTAAAAAAGAATCAATCAAATTATCATGATGCGCTGGCGCGTCTCCAATATCATCAAAATATCTCATCTATTAGGTCTGGAGAGATGAAGGAAAATGTGGATGATATAAGAGTTACTATGTTGGATATTCAGAGTAATATGGAGAAAGATCAGTATAAAAATCTGAGTGAAGTGAATGTAAGGTTAAAAGACTTAGAGGACAAAACTGAATTAAATAATAATATGGTAAGGGATACAACAAGTGCGTATACTAAAACAACATCGGATGTGTTTAATGAAATACAACAGATAAAAAAGAGTTTAAAAGCGTTAGGGGAGGACCCTAATTTTTTAAGCAGATATTAATATATATTTTCCTCGGTGTCAAAGAGGGTTTTGAAAAAGAAGGTTGCCATTTTGTATTTTCTTAAGATTTGACACTTTATGGAAAAAAGACCCCCTTCGGGGGGTCTATAATATTATGAGCAAAAAAGATAAAGATTTACGGAATTTAGGCTTAATGGTTAAGCTGGTTATTGGAATAAGTGTATCTGTTTCTCTTGTCGTTACTATCTTCACAATACTACTATTCTTCTTTGGTAGTAAGATATAAATATATATGATTGTATGTAGTAGATGTGGTAAAAAATTTGATAGTGGTCTAGATTATAGATGGCATTTTGACAAACATATTAATGAATGGTGGGAAGCAGAAGATAAACAGAAGTACATTCGTGAAACTACAATACATAAGATATAAGTATATACAATCGATGGTGTAGACCCGTGTACGATCTATGAAGGGTGCTACATCCTTTTCTTCACATATACACGCTATATGGACATTAACGCGCGTGGTATTATATATAGGATGGTATACGCGTACGGCGACAGGCCCGCGGGCATAAGTACGGCAGGGGTATGTACGGAGGGAGTATAGGGGATCGGCATACCGATTTTCACCGACATGCACGTTTTATTTATTATTATATTGTTATTCGGCTGGAAGTAATGCTACAGCATCTTTGCCCCAATGATTAATGGCGATGTCTCTATATTTAATACCCTCACTAATGCTATCACCACGCCATATGTTTTCATATCCACAATTGATATCAACTGTTAATACATACTTTGGAATTGGACCGTTGCCTTTAATTATATTGTTCATAACCTTTATTTTACCCTGTAAATATACGAAATATATCCCACGTATCCAAATTTATTCGTGAACAATGTGTTCATGCCTTATCGAAAATACATTTGGCTTTGTCACATGCCCATTTTTAACACGTGTTTATTGACGTATATTCATTTATATCAGAATGTTCACGTGTGGCAATTGTGCTATCTGCAAAGATATACTTGTCGAGTCGAAATATTTGGATGAGCGATGCAAATGGGTTAACACCCGCTTCGCTTTATCCAATATATTCCCTAATTGTTTGTCACCTACTATATACTAAAATACTAATATCAGTAGCTAAACATATTTGTATTCCATACTTTGTATATGGTTGGTCATACTTACCTGCTTTGCCTCATTGCACCACGCTTATTATTTGATTTAACACGTTTTTTACGTTGTTTAACCGCGCTTGGTAACCATTGCATCAACTGCTCGTACATTTGTTTATGACTGTTTTTAGACATATTATTTATTGTTTTGCGTTTTACCTCGTTTCCTCATACGTTTAATCTTATCAGATATACCCATAAAATTACTCGTAATCAGATGTTTAATTTGTTTTCTACTCATAACTTATTTTAATTAATCCAGTTTATTATTATATTAACCGCAATGAGAATATTCGTAATGATAGCCTGAATTACTATCATCGTTCTCCACATCGCTATCTTATCTGCTTCCTTGCTATTGCCCTGCTTTTCACCCAAGGCTTTAGCCCATAGTCTCCAATTACGTTTAAGTCTATTCATCAAACATTACTTCATCACTACCATAATACTTATCCCACAATCGCTCATCCTCATCTAAACACTGTTTACATACTGTTTTAGGTGAACTTGTTGCTAACAATTGATCATACACTAATAACTCGGCTTCAAAGTCCGAATCCAAATCCAACCTACTCCAATCTGAATACTCACCCCATATCATTCTCCTACCATAATGATCAATTTTATCTTCCATTTCCTCCAATATAGGAGTATCTGGTAATATCATTTTATCACGTTTAGTTTTTTTACCACACCACACACAATATTTTATCTTGTTATTTCCCACGCCAATCCCTCTCTATTGCGTCCGTACTGCTCCATCGTCCATTTAATATCATTAGTTTCAACTCTAAATTCATATGGTTCTTGTTCTTCATTTATTGGTATTACTTTAACTGTATACCATTTTAATTTACTCATAAACAATTGTTTTTATACATAAAGATATCATCAATTATGTAATTAATATTTAGTTTAGCATCATGATATTTTTCATTATCTATTAATCGCTTAACCTGCTCTAGTCGTTTTATTATTTCATTTCCATCCATACTGTATATACGTATTAAATCATTATATTGTGTAGTCGAAAGCTTCGAATTTCTATTCTATTATATTTGCGTCTTCTATTATTTCGCATATTAAAAACTTATCTTGCTTTGCTAACACATGATCTCCCCCCTTTTCGTTTACATACATTCCTAATACTTTTTGATTAACACTACCATCTTTATTTGTAAAGTTATGTACTTTAATTATGTCAATTACTTTATAAGCTATTCCACTCTTGTATATTATGTTTGGATATAGATTCATATATTAACTTTTTATACCTAGTTGTTGACCATTCATGATCTCGTTTTATCCAATAAATAGGAATGTTTAAATCATCTCCCGTATATCGTTTGTCTTTATAATCATCACCTAAAAACCTTACATCAATATCATTTTCTTTTAAATACAAATGTAATTCATCTTCCGTATTATAAGGTAAAACATAATGTATACCCTTAATTAGGTTTAACATTTCAATTCGTTCATCTATTGATAATATAGGTTTAAGTTTATTTTGCCTTTCATTGTTAGGGTTATTATGTAACAATACAAATAATTGCTTACAATTACTACTACACTCTTTAAACATTTTAATATAACCTGGATGGAGTACATCAAATGCTCCTGCTATTATTCCTATATTATAATTTGACATCTTCTTCTACTATTATTACACCGTGATTATTACCTGGAATATAATAAGAAAAATTGTGTATGTCAAGTACTTCTTTAATTATTTTGTTTTGCATTGCACTTGATTTGCCCGTTATAACTTCTGCTACCCAATTTTTAGATATAGAAAGACTAATTAATTCATTTTCTACCTTTACTATTGCTTGGTTATGTGATAATCCATGTACGTCTATTTTATGAATCATTAGTATTTAATGTTAATTTACTTAAACGTTGTTGCAATTTTTGAATTGATAATTTTGATTGTTGGGTTTGGGGTTTAATCATCTTTAATTCTAATATTAGCTTAGTTATTTCTCTAATGTCTAGTTGTTTAATTTCTTTTGATGTCATTGCTGATTTCATATTATAAATTTGTAAAAAAGTGTATGGTCCAAGCTACTAAACCATTTAATTGTAATACAACTAGGTTCCATTGTCTTCGTACTGCAACTTGAAATAATACACAACAAAATCCTACCATAAATAAAACTGGTTCAACTGTCCATTGTCCAGCCATTAAAAATCCAGCTCCCATATAACCCATTCTACTAGATATCCGTTCAATTGGTTTTAGTTTGCGTTCCCTAACCATTGACCTTAATATCTTTATTCTCCAATTTTTATTAAATATCGTTTTTCCCCCCATTATTTATAATATTTTCATTTTCATCTACTTCAGGAGCATTCTTAATTTCGAATCCTATCCAAATCCAAAGTAAAACAAATATACCTACTGCTAATCCAATTGCTAAATTCATAACTATTTACCTATTTCGTTTTTAAACATTACTCTAAAAGTTCTTAACATATAAAATACTTTATGTGTCAGAGCTATTACTATTGATAACCCAACACCTCCTATAAACAACTTTATATCAGCTGTAAAAGACTTTACTATTGCAGCATATCCTATTGTCATTACACTATCTAATCCTATCATTACAGGAACCATTCCTAATATATTGTTTGGGAATAGCTTACATAGTTCAACTACTATATAGTTTGCTAATATTAATAAAACTGTTAATCCTAATCCTAATAAAAAATCTTCCATACTATTTATATTCATCTAATTTAAAATTCGTACCTAACATATAATTTGTAGACGCTTTTGGATCATTAGACCAAACTAATACCTCTGGGTCTTCGTATAAAAAATCACAATTTTTACAATATTCAATATCATCAAATCGTTTTTCTTTATGAGCTGCTCTTAACTCTTCATATTCTTTACTATAGTAAACTTCTTCTAGTGTATTAGTACCTAAATGACCAAGTACACTTTTAGATTCATTAGGTGGTCCTAGTGTTTGACAACAAGGGGTCATAGCACCTCTTTTGCCATCATTACCCCCTGATCTAATTGTTATTTCTGGTGCGAATGGTCTACCGCATGTTCTTCTTGTTGATTTATCTCGCTCGTAGCCTGGTTCATAATTACCAGACCAGTTATGCATTTTCCAAATAAAACCTGTAGTACCCACTTCATTGATAAAGTTTTTCTGGTATTGTTCTACTTCGTATTCTATATTATTATTATCTAATATTAAATGATAACTAGATACTTCACAATCACTACCAGATTCACTTATATATTTTTTAGCTTCCTTTATATTTTGTTTAAGTAATTCAAAGTTATCTTTTGACATCCATTCTTTATATAATTTTTTATTATATCCAATACAGCTAAATCTAACAAAACTTATACCAGCATCAATTACCTCTCTCATTAAATCACCTTTAAACTTACTACCATTAGTGTACATATAAGTTTTAAACCCTCTATCTGTACAAGCTTGGACATATCTAGCTAAATCCCTAGCCATAGTTGCTTCACCTGATCCCTCTAAATCTATAATAGGATTACCTGGTAGTTGGTCTAATATAGATTCAAATAAACTAAAAGGCATTTTTTTAACCCATGCTTTACCTCTACCTGTTGTTTGGGGGCACATACCACATTTGTAGTTACAACCACCAAATACTTCTATAACCGCTCTTTCTAAATTAGGTACTTTAGACATAACCAAATGTTTTTGCTATTTGATAAGTTAATAATCCTCTTTCTCTGGGATATTCATATGAGTCAATATATTGAGGGTTAGATACTTCTACATAATATTCTAATACTTTTTGTTTATTTTCTTCAGTTGGTTCTAATTTATATAAACATAAAGCAGCCTCAGTTAATCTAGTGTTACCACCATAATAATTAATTGTTTTACCATTATTAATTGATTTATGGAATGACATTATTTCTCTATAAACATCTTTACATTCATTTATTTTACCCATTTGTTTTAAAATCATAGCTTTAATAAGTAAAATACTCATTCTTTTTCTTGGGTGACTTTTACTACTATCAAATTCATAATAGTCATTAGGTAAATTCCCTTCCCAAACCATTTGATCATATTCTAAAAGTGTATCTATAATATACATACCATATTTACCTACTGATGCTTCGGCAATAGCCCATAAAGCAGCTAAATGTGACTGAAATGAATTTTTATATTGATCATCTGTTATAACTTTAGTATTAATATAATTTCTAATTATTTTTTCAGTTTTAACTAAATCCCCCCATGCTTTATGGTTGGTATCTTCTTGTATTTTAAACATACTAAACCTAGTTAAATAATTACCATCATCTCTCCCTCCAGACATACCAACACTCCACCCTTCAATATGGATTGGAATTGAGTCTATAACCTTTTGTTTTAAACTTATACCATTTGAAATAAAAGTGTTGTTTTTTTCAAATTCACATAAATTTAATAAATGTTCTTCAGTTAACTCTTTCCATTTTAAGTAATATTCTTCATCTTTAATTCCCTTAAGCTTATCTCGATAGTATTCTACATTTTGGTTAGCTATAAAATCGTTTGATGTTTGGAAGTCATAAGCCCAACCTATATGGGTATTTAAACATTTATGTTTTTTATACAGATCTATAGTAGGTTTTAGCTCAGATAATTTAGAAGTTCGTTTACAACTTAAAATATCTTTAGGTACTTTATTTAATAATTCCGTTATGTCCAATTATATTTATTTAGTTTTCCAAAATATTTGCAAGCATATTAAAATCATACATAGGAATAAACTAATAAAAGTTTTCAAAGTTATACCCTCTTTAAAGAAAAACCATAATCCTAAAGCATATACTATCATTCCTATTCCAAATCCAATAAATCTAGCAGGCCATAATAGACCATCAAAAGATGCTACTGTGTATTTTGTTCCCCAAATATAAAAATAAGAAATAATTAAACCAAATAGAGCTAATGCCCATTCATTTTTAGCAAACCAATCCCATTTAAATTGACCATTCAATTGAAAAAACACTGCTATATGGCCTAATAAAAACCAAAATATCCCTACTATTAATAATCTAGACTCTATCAAACCCACCTCCAACTTAGACAAATAATTAATAAATAAATGTTAAATTCATTCCAATCATCTTCATCATCCTTTGCTTTGTCTATATATTGAAACCCAAGTAAAGGACCATATGCTAAACCTATAACTTTAAAATCATTCATTATCAATACTATTTTGTAATTTAACTAATCCATCAATTACTTGATCTAATACTTTAGGAGTAAATGTAATACCTTTTTTAGTAGGTAACCTTTTACTATCTTCATCATCATAAAATTCCCTTACATCAACATAAGGATGACCTTCATATTCACGTAATTCAATTTGAACATAATTTGTTTTATTCTTTTTAATTTCTATAATTTGACTCATAACTTTTGATTTTTACTTTTAAATCTGATTGAATCAGATGTTTTACTATGTTTGGTTTTTCTGCCTTTAACTCGTTTGCGCCACATTTTAAATGATTTTTCACTTAGATTTTCACGCATTATTTTTCTAACTTGGTTTTCTTTAATTCCAAATTGATATTCTATAGCATCAAATGGTGTTCTATCTTCCCAAGCCATTTCTATAATTCTATCTATATTTAAAGTATAACTCATAACTGATGATAAACCTGAGTATGAACAGTTTAATACTTCCTCACTGTAATGGGCTCCAGACATACACATAATTAATCCATTTCTTCTTTTTTCCAAAAATAATTTTTCATCCTACTTTGGCTACCTTTTTTACGTTTTTTTTCTTTACTGTAACTAGGGTATCTGTTATAATAATCCCTTAATTCAGGGTCATTTAACATATCCTCTCTTTGAGAACTATGACCCCACCAAATGGCATACAATAGACCTACTATATAAAAAGTAAATATGATAAATCCTATTATGAACATTACTAACATATTACCTGTTATCATTTTCTCTTTTTTCTATAGTTACCTTTTCTTCTATTTTTATAAGCTTGTTGCCTAAAAAAATCATTTCTACGTTGTCTAATTGATATTGAAAGTGCAAGTATTGATGGAACCCAAATTCCAACAAAAATACCTTCTAATTGATACCCACTAAACCATAAGCTTACTGAGTATAAAAACGATAAGAACGATAGTATTACGGGGTAATATAGTTCAATATATAATTTAATTTTTTTCATAATGTTTACAATTTTTTTTATGATTAAACCAACCTCTACATTTACATTCAACATAGTAAATAGTAGAAGCAACTAATGGTGATGACGCAACCGCAGTCCAAATGTTGGGGTGCCAGTGTTCACCACAAAAACCTAATGTGTGTTTTATAACTTCTATCATAACATTAAATTTTTATTTTCAAGGAACACCCAAAAACGTTCTAACCAAAGATTTATTTTAACATCTTCAATTAATTCTTCTCCATCCATTCCATTTTCTTTTTTACCTGCAACATAGGCTATTCCCATATCACAATAATCTCTAGCTTTATTTCGCTCCCCCAATTTAATAAATTCCTTTGCCTGATCCAAGCAATAGTGTAAAACTTGTTTTTTTGGTTTCATATTATTTAGCTTTTTGATTATTAAATCTTTCTAATAAATTCTCAACAGTTTCTGTTTGAGC
>Ga0181402_1000095_pt1 | contig 29696 bp, 35 predicted proteins | sample 25SPOviralmetaG_FD_130131 | JGI IMG/M metagenome (GOLD analysis project Ga0181402, IMG submission 130131) | Marine viral communities from the oligotrophic San Pedro Time Series (SPOT) site, San Pedro Channel, CA, USA - 25 SPOT_SRF_2011-08-17 | ecosystem: Environmental > Aquatic > Marine > Strait...
AATATCTGTTGTTCTTCATCAATTAATTTTGGTAATAAATCTGCAACTTGTTTAGTTTCGTGGAGCCATGGATTAGCCATACAAAATTTACATTCTGGATCCCATTCATGTTTATCTAATTTAGATACCATTTTTTGAGCATGTTGAATTTTAAGTTGTTTAAATTTTAGATCGTTATTTAATTTAACAACATCTGATTTATATGTTTTAATATTTTCTAATTGTGCTACTAATTTATCTTCATCAACTGAATCTATTTTAGATTGTGTATTATTGATCAAATCTTTTTTAGATTTTATTGCTATAGCTTTTTGATCTCTATCTTGTATATATTCCTGTAATTCTATCTTAGCTTGTTTAATTTTATCTGAAATAACTTCTGGGTCTAATGTATCATCGACTTTTTTCAATTCTTTTGTCATGACAAAAATGATATCATTTAAATTTGTTTTCATTTCTTCATGTTCAGTTTTATCTACTTTCATTTGTTCATATGAACCAGTGAATTGAGATATAATATCTTTTGCGGATGATAAATCTGTTGAAAAATCCTTTCTTTTATATTCACGAATTAAAGCTGCTGTTTCTCTAATATCTTCGTGTCCTATTAAATATTGTTTTTCAAATATATCCAAATCTAAAAATTGAGATAAAAGATCTTTTCGTTCTCTTTGTGTTTTATCGATAAACCCGGTATTATTATTTTGCAATGATAATGCAGTTAATACAAAATCTTCATATGAACCTAAATATTGTCTTATACTTTTATTTGTAGAATCTCGTTGTTCACCGTTTAAACTTTCATGATTACCAGATTCATCGATACGCCAAAAATCTACATTTAATTTAACATGACCATTACTTTGTTTTTTTGCTTTACGTTCAATAAAATATGTATATTTTCCTAAATCAAATTCAAATTTACAATGAAAATTAGATTTTTTATTATTTAATACATGTGCTGCTTTTTTTGTACGAGAACATTTATCAAAACAACAGAATGCTAATGCATCTAATAACGTTGATTTACCAGATGCATTTGGTGCAAATAATCCATATGTCCCATTCATATTTGAAAAGTCTATAGAATTATTTGTACCATAACTAAACATATTTGAAAACTCAAAACGTTTTGGTGTCCATGTTATATTTCTAGTTAATGTACTCGTTGGTAATTTACTATGCACTTGTCGATTAATATATCTAACAGTATCTAATAACTCATCATCTAATGCATATTCATCTGCCAAGTAATCTGTAATAACTTTGTTTTGCCATTCAACATCGCGAATATTTCCAAAATTAATTTTATTTTTTGAATCAGTTGTATTTAATGCATTAACTTTTTGTAACGCAATATCTTGTACTTTATATTGAGATTTAATATCTGCGATAATACGTTTTAATGTAGCAGAATCGGTATCTTTTACCTTAAATCGTAATCTAGGACGTAATGGTATTTTATCGTTAGGATTTGTTATTTTGCCATCATCAACATGAAATGTATAATATCCATAATCATTTTCAATATCAATAAAGTCACAATTTTTAGATTCTAAATCCCATACCATTATTCCATGACCTAACGCCTCGCCATGATTTTGTTGTATTAACGAACCGGCATATGCAATTGTTTTATCATCATTTAAAAATTGTGGTTTATGAATATCACCTAATAATACTAAATCATGTCCTTTAAATATTTCAGTTGTAACATGAGTATTACTTAATACAAATCCGGCATCTGTTGATGCATTATGTACTGAACCGTGATGTAATGCAATCTTATAATCTCCTTTAAAGCTATCAGCTTTTATATAATCTGCCGGCTTATCAAACACCGACATTACGTTAAAGTGTACTCCGGCCATACTATATATACCGTTGTCTTTAAGATAGTGTAAGTTTTGATGATTCAAGGCTTTAACGATAGGAGATAAGGCATCTAAGCGATAGTTATTATTTAGGTTACAATCATGGTTACCAGTAATTACTATAGTAGGTGCTAAATCTGCTAATTGTTTAAAGAAATCTGATACAACAGATACTAATTCTGGTGACATATCGGTTTTAGCATGGACAATATCCCCAGCTACATATATCAAAGAATTTACAGTTTTTGTTTTCTTAATATAAGTATATAATCGTTTAAATACTAACTTATATTCTTTATGTCGTTTAACATTTCTAACATGTACATCAGCAATGTGATAAATCTTATCAATCTTCTCTATTCCAATATCTATATCGTGCATAATATTTTCTGTTCCATTAATTTTTCTGATGTTAACATATTAGTATGTTCAATTTCATATTTTATTTGTTTAAATCCTAATTCACTTGGATCTGATTCAGTTAAATCTACAAAGTAAACTCGCAATCCATTTGCCATAAAATATTCAGCTGCTTCTAAAGCTTGTTTACGTGCATCTTGATCTAAACAAATATATATTTCTTTTACACCTTTTTCTACAATACGTTTTTTAAGAGTATTTGATATAGTTTTACCAAATAATGGAATTGCATTACGTTTAATGGCAATTGCATCAAATGCTCCTTCTACTAAAATAATTGGCATATTCCAATTTATATGTAATTCAAATCCTACAATATCTTTTGATACATTTGGATTCTTATGTTTATATTCAGTATCATAATATGCGCGTCCTACAAAATAATTTAAACTACCATTTGCATCATAACTTGGAATAATAATTTTTCCAGAATATAAACCAGATGTGCAATAACCAATACGATATTTAAGAATATCATATATAGTGATTCCTCTATTCTTTAAATAATATACAGCATTACGATATTCAGGTGATTTTGTATTAATTTTCCATAATGGGGTAAATTCTTCAGGTAATTGTATAACCGGTGTATCTGTAGTTGTGCGTTTAGGCCGATATTCAACATCATCTAATAATTGAATTAATCGCGATATCTTTTCTCTTTGTACATTTAGTTTTCTAAATAATACAGTTAGTTTACGCCCAGCTGCATTACATACCCAACAATGCCAATGTTGAGAAACGACATTAACTTCCATTTTCTTTTTAGTGGTTGGACAGAAAGGACAATGAAATGCGATATTATCATTTGAGTTTATTTTACCTTTACCTAATACAGATTCTAAAAGTGTAATTACAGAAAATTTGCTCATTAATATTAATATTAATATATTAGCATTGTCATCACAATAACAATGTTTCATTCAAGATTAACTTTCATGAAAATTTAATTATAATTGAATATATCAAAAATATTTCGTAAGGTCAAGTTTTTAACCAACTTTCTGGTATACTTTTTTCTGCCCACGGAATTCCATGTTTATCGCAAAAATCACCATATGTAGTTTTTGAGCCTTTACGTATTTTTGTACGAGCCGATTGAAATACAATTCTGATATCTAATTCTGGATATTGTTTTTTAATTAACAAATGTTTTTTACGATCTTCTAAAACCCAACGTCCTTTTGTTTCTACTAGTATACCATTTGGTAAAGTGAAATCAATTGTATATGTATGTTTTGTTTCTGGTTTGATATAATTTATAACTGTATCTTCATACCCAAATTTTATCTTCGCTTCATTTAATTGATCTGATACTCGATGTTCAAATCCGCTTCTATAACCATGTTTAATTGCGTTCGCACGTATTTTAGATTTACGTTTCCATGCCATAACTTGTTCCTATTTAATATAAATATGTTAGTAGTCCCAACGAACAATAAAGTTCATATCTACATCATCTCGTTTTTGAATTGCTTGAGACGGTTTACCAATTGCCAATAACTGAGCATCATCGTTATATAAACCAATAGTAGTAATATACGGTAACGCAGTACCAGATAAAAACATATGTTTACGATATTCACCTGGCAATAGATTACGTTGAAATGGTTTACATCCAACCGTACCTTGATTAGTAGGTTTAAATGTCGCTGTTGGATTCATTGATACATTCATTTGATCTTTAGGTACACGTACTAGTACCTCATTCTCATAAATTGTATGAGTACCTTTATATGATAATTGAAAATTATTACCAAATGCACCAGATGCAGTATTATACTTCATCATTGGTGATGAAACAACCATTTCTCCATTACGATAAAATACGTTACCGGCCACATTTGTTTGAAACAATGAACCAGATAGATAATGATTATTAGCTAATGATTCAACTGTTGAATCAGATACCGCATAATCATACATACGTATTTCTGCTATATGATTTCCAGAAACAGTGACTCCATTTTCAAAACTTCCGGATATAAACGATCCAATGATAATATCATCTATATTCGCAGTACTTTCAGGTGGTATTGAACCCGATGTTCCAGATTTATCACCGTTAATAAATATTTGACATAATGAAGCTGAATTTCGTACAGCAACATGTACCCAACGAGCATCTGTGCTAGCAATTCTTTTATTATCATCAAAACTACTTGATATATGCAATGCATGTGTTCCATCACAGGCACGAAAATGATATGAACCAGATGCTTCAGTTGTACTAGTACCTTTACCTATTTGACCGATAACAAATGGAGTACGTACATTTCGAAATGCCGAAGCAGTTATATTTGGCATGGTTCGAACATTGTCACGTACTTTTGTAACACTATTTCTGCGATCGAAAACCGTTTCTTTACGTATTCCACATTTTGATATAAGCTCATGATTTTTACCCCAACTATTTTTATGCCAAAATGATATTGTCCAATCATCACATTTTCCAAAATTATTAAATTTTTCATTATGAGGTATTCGTATACGAGATTTTGATTGATTACTACCCATATTAAATGCGTAACCACTATGCTGATGTGTTCCAGCTTGTATCGGATCGTCAATACCGGACATGACAATACCGTCTTTCAAAACATATTGAGATGAAAACGGAACAACTCTACTATTAAATTGAGTAATTATTTCATATTCTTGTTCAACTGGTCCATGATTTTTAAAATCTTTATTAAATGATAAATGAAAAAAGCACCGGCTAGAAGTTGCCATACTTGAAGTTAAAATTAAAGGATCTCGTAAATTGCCATGTCCATCATCTTGTAATGTATATTGCCAATTATCGTTAATAAATGTACCAGTCATGGAACCAGCTTTAATTCGTTCACCAACATCAAAATATGGAAGTGTTAATGTAGAAGCTGATATATATAAATCTTTATATGTAACAGATCGATTAGTTAATTCAGCAGATCTACCTGGATTATAAGGATGTGCATAATATCGGTGATCTAAACTACACCAGATTAAATGTGGATATGATTGATCGCTTGAATTCAATAACGGATTATATGCGGAAAAATCTCCTATATGAAAATTACTCCAACCAATACCAGGTCGTAACGGCCCCGGTCCTGTATCACCCGGGGTTCCTCTAGTTGTACGATAAAAAGCTTCACGCGCAATATAACCTGATGCAGTAGTTTCAGTATTAGACGAGCTTATATAATAATTCTTAAATGCTTTAAATGAGCGTCGCTGAAAATCATTGGATCGAATAGGTCGAAAAACTGTTGGAATAATTGGCATATCATATCAATTTAATTTTAAAAATCTAATTTCACTTTAATCAATGCTTCTCGAGTAAAGTTTTTCAATAACGGTTGACTTAGTTTTGCAGTTGCTAACAACTCTCTACGATTATTATACATTCCTACTGTTGTTATAAATGTTTGAGGATCATTTTTAAATGAATTAAATGTTAATTGTCCTAATGACCCTGTCACATATGATGGATTATTTGAATAATTATAATCTGCATTTTTAGCTCTAACAAAATAATATGTAGATTTAACTTGCTCTGAAGAACGAGCTTGCAGACCACCATTTCTACCGGTTGGTGTTCTAGCATCAGAAGCTGATATAGATGTAAACAACTTCAAAGCATTATCGCCTTGAACTTGAGATCCTGTCACACTTTCTAAGTTAACTCCGCCAGCAGCAATATTTGCATCTAATTTTGCTGCATCTAAAACTACAACACCATGTTGCGGATATATTAATCCATAAACTAATGGATCAGATGGATTATGAATATGAGTTCCTCCATCTAACGTTCCAGATACTATATTATAAACTTGTCCAGATTCACCTAACGTTGCAGCATTAACTGATGAATCATCAATATATTGTCGATAATGGGTCGTATTATTCCATTTTACAGCAGAACCTGTATGATCATTTACACCTGACAAACCACCCGCTAATTCTACCAATGTTATTTCCAAATTACCTGGATCTACTTTTTCTCGGAATCTAGCTCGATTAAAAGTTATAAAATAACACGATTCTTTATCATCACCATCCATGGTAAATTTCTTATCATTTGGTTCTAACAATGTTTGTGCAAATTGTTTATAAATTGCTCGAGATGGCGTATCATCATTTAAATTACCACCAGTTGGATCAACAGACCCAGATCCAGCAAAATGTCCATATGCTATAGAAAATTCTGGGTTCGCGTTTGCTTCAGTAGCTGGATCACCAGTACTAAAAATTTCTCGATAATATGCATTTTGTATTGCAGTTTGATTACTAGATGTATACATTAACGTTAAACTACCAGTATTACCAAAAAATAATCCACGCGTCACTGTTTCAACATTATTTGCTAATATATCATCTACCTGATCAAATCTAGTAAATACTCTACCTCGACGAGTACGTTGAGTTTGCACAGATTGTTCACGAACAATTTCTTCTGCTATTATTTCCGCTTGCTGTTGAATTACAACTTTATCTATCTGAGTAGTTTCTCTAACCGGTACAACAACTTCTTGTTCAAAAACCTGTTTTGTAATAGGATCTACAACATCTACTTTAACCGTTTCTGTGGGTCTGATCGGCGATGTTGCTGGAGTTGTCAATTTTACATCTGGAATTACTGGAGCGACTGATCTGACCGGTTCTGAGGCTGGCGCTAATGATCTAGTATCTCTTACCGGTAAGAATTTATCAAATCCGTTTGACTTTGGTCTACCACCTCCATAATTAAAACTTGCCATATTATTTTATCCTTTTTAAGAGCTTCTAGTTGTTGCTACTTGAACTTTTTTAACAGTAAGATCAACTAATGCTCTACCACCAGTTTCATTACCAATTATTAATATTGTCGCGGTAGCATTTGCATTAAACTGTTCTTTTGCAATTATTTCAAATTCAGTACCTGACACAGTAATACTTTGAGCCGATTCCGTATCTCCAATAAATTGTGGTATTGATGCTAATTGTCCAGTTCTACCTAACGTTTTAGTTGCACGAATTTCTGCCACATCTGAATCAGATAAAATTGCTGTATAACCAAATTGTCTATTACCACCTGTAAAGTTAACTGTATCTGGTGAAATAACATATGTCTGATTTGCTTCTAATGATATACTCGCAACACCAACTGATACTTGAGGTATTCGTGCTGTACCTTTTGGTAAAGTTACTAACTTATATTTTAACATTTGAGTTTCATCTGGCAATGCTTCTAAAATTGGCATATTTTCAATAGCAGCTCCATAAAATGCTGTACCTAATGTATGTTCTGGATTATATAGATCATAATCTATTTCATCATCTGCTAAAGCAAATTGCGTAATTCTAAATTCGTCACGTCCACGTGCTAACAATTCTCGACCTTTTTTTGTAAGAATTGCATCTACTGTTATTGAACTATTATTTAAATATCCCATATCTTATCCTACTTTTTAATAAATATGCTTATACATAAATTTATTGAACACGAATAGTTCCTGCTTCATTCTCCGGAGGATCTTCGTTATAAAACAATTGATTTGGATTAACTTGAAACACTTCTACTACTGCTTTAAATTCTAATGCTGGTATATTTGATGCCTGATTAGCTTGTCCTTGGTATGTAAGTAAATTACCAGGCGATGTATTTTTACAACCATCATATCTTAAATTATGAGTCATTATAAATTCGTCATCCATATAACAACCAATAGAAAGACTACTAGTAGCATAATATCCAAGATGTTTAGGCGATGTCACTCCTATTGATCTACTCGCCGGAGTAGTAAATATAAAGTCTCTTGTTTTATAAAAACTACTAGATCGGCAGTTCATTGCAAATCCTTCATTTACCGAACCAGTCATACTACCAGTCTGTACAACTTGAATTTGACCACATGGGTTACCAACATCAGTAGGACCATTTGATCCAATATGATATACTGTTTCTGCAGAAATTAATTCTTGCATTTCTATACTTGCAGTATAACATTGATATACACCACTACCTGATGGCTCTTTATTAATAACTCCTTCATATTGTGGATTAGTAAATGTTGGACGTTTTGTTAATGGTACTTTTGCTCTTTCTAATACATGAGGCTCAACTAACAATCCCATAGCTTCATCGACACGTTCTGGTAAAACCTGTTTTATCTGATTAAATAATGCAAAATCAAATTGACTAAATATTCTCATATAAGCATTTATGTCATTTCGATCTGTATATTTTTTCCAATATTCTTTTGCAAAGAAATCTAAATCTGGATATCTAGGCTCAAATTCATCATCTGGATCTCCTACAAAATCATCTAATTCAACGTCACCAATATGATTAAAAATTTCTTTATTAACCTGATCAGCCATTGAATAAAATAATCCTAATCGATTTGTATCAATTGGAGCACGATCAAATCTAGACTTTTCCGCAGTATTTGTAGGAGATAAATTTCTGACTAATTCATTATCTTCTATTCGTATTTTTTGAGATCTAGGAAGATTACCTCCTAAAGAAACTCCTTGCACATAATATGTTTCAACCAATGTTTCATAATTACCGCGTTCCAAATTATCTGGTACTGGAAAATTAGACATTGATGCGTATGTACTGGCAGATGCTATTAATCCTACATCTCCATCCGGATGAATAGTATTTTGAAAATCAAAAAGACGGAATGGATGAGATGATGTTATAATACGATAAGCTGCATCATGATGATTTACTGCATTTAAATCCGTACCCAATGGATAATGTCTTACCAATGTATCATATGAACCAGTTGGAGATAGTCCAGATACGTATGATGTAGGATTTTTAGTATGCAAGTCAAACGTTGTTTGTCCGATATCTTCGAGATATTCACGATACTCTTGCATCGATCCTGAAAATGTCATTATATCACTATTTGCGGTTGTACTGGTTCCAGTAGTATTATCAAAGAAATGATTTAAATAATTAGTAACTCTATATTGATCATTATTAGTAATAGCTGCATCGCCTGGATAACCTCCTAGAGATGACTTACCTCTCTTATATGTTCCGGGGGCCAGCTCATCAGTACTAGGAAATTGCCAAGCTTTATAATGTTCAGTATATGATGCGGTATATGAAGCTGATGCTCGGTGTATAATTTTATCGTTAATATAATCTGATGATTTTTGTACCTGTAAATGGTATGTCGTGCTTAAATTGTCTTGATTATTATATGTTAATATACCAGATCCAGTAGATTGCCAAAACCATCTCACGTTCCAAAAATCGCCATCATATAACGGTAACCAATCTGTAGATGCTGTTACTGGCTTTTGGGTGTCGAGTCCATATCCATGAGAAACTACTAATCTACCATATTTACCAGATCCAGAATATGATCCAGTATGTTGTATAGCAATATGAGCCAGTATTCGAGGATCGCCGTTGTTAAGAAGAAATTTATTTGTAAACATCAACATGCTTTCTGTAACCGCGGGTTTAAATCTCCATTCTCTGGTTTGGCATGGTACACTTCCGGAGATACCATCTTTAGGAATACCCCAGTTATTAAAAGATGCTGTATAAAATTCATTACCAAATGTAACAGTAGGTGATTTAGTACCGGTCGATCCACTTTCAAATTGTAAAGCATATGTGAATCGATCTTCAATTAATAACGGAGACTCACCAGATACTTTTGGACCTCCATATTCGCGTATAGAAAGCAAAGTCTGCGGAATACCATATGTATTCATTAATGCTTTGATAGACCTTGCAGTCCCTTTAGTTTTAAGTAAATACGGTAAATTATTAACAATACGTTGCCATACTTCAGAAGTTATTGCTTCATCTGATTTAGAAAATAACGAACCAGTCTGCATATATGCTCCAGATCCAGAATTTACTCCTAATTTGTATTGAGATAATGCAGTTGCTTGTTTTCCGTTAGTTAAAGTCCAACCTAATGACTTTGCAATTTGATATAATGTTTCTTTACTTTGTCCTAATTCCGGATGTTCTTGCACATGATATACTTTTGATAAATTATCCACATACGAATAAATTATATCATAATGATGTGCAATCATATTAACAAATAATTCATATTGAGAATTATTTTCATCACGTCGTATATGTTCCGGAATTGTTTTTACTAAAGCTGATTCATTTTCTACATCATATAATGATGCTGTAGCTAATGTATTTGTAAACCATGTTTGTGCAAGACTTGATGTAGTATGATGTAATCTATAACTTCCATTTTCTAGATATTTTGGCCAAGCTTGTACCCGATATAGCTGAGCACCTAAACGATCTCCTTCGACTTCATATATTTCATCTTCATAAAGCTCATGATGAGTAAATAAACTTGAAGTTGAATGATTATATAACCACCGCTCAAATCCATCAAATTGACCTATAACTTCATTTTTTCTATTAGTATTAATAGTAACATTATTTTGCAACGCAGTACCGTCAGTTCCATCCGCATCATTTAATATACCAATACGTTGATCATAATATTCAATTAATTGTAGTTTATATTTAAAATTTGCTACACGCTCAGCCGCGGACGAAAAATGTATAAAATTATCAAATCCTGAATAATCGATTCCAACACCTACGCCATCCAAGGATCCAGAAAATATACGATCCACAATATCTTGAGACGTTGCGGTATTTGCATCTAATAAAGAGTTCCATGATTTAAATTCAGTTTCAGTTATAGTACCAAATTGAGTTTCAACATCAAAATTAGGACCTCGTAATTCAATTATATTATCTACAACTCTAATATTATTTTTTATTGATATAATATCCGCAACTGAATCAGCAACTTCATCTATAATCCATCCACGTGTGCGCTCTGTAATTCTTGGTGGTAAAGGGTCATATAATTTTACTGCCAAACGAATTGTAATATCACTAAATGAAGATGCGCCAGTAAGATCGGGTAATAAATTAGCATTGACAATTCTATATATTTCATTGTTTCCAAAATTTACTGCTGGTTCAGCTATATTAGGTAAAAGTTTTGCAAATGTTAAAAATCTATCACGAGCCTTTTCCGGAGAAATGTTTTCTATATTATATTCAAGTAATAATTCACGCCTATCCGGAGAAATTTCTTTTAAGAAAATAGAAGGATTTGTTTGAGTCCCAAAAATTGGATCGTATAAGTTAACGACAGTATTAAATGTTCCACTAGTAATATCAGCTTCCTTTAAAACACTTGCCCAATCTACATAAATACAATCAGTGTCTATTACATAAAACTTATCCGATAATTCACCACCAGTAATATATGTACTATCGGGACCTGGACTATATAAATGAGCTTCTACCCATCCATTTTTAAGTAATACCGGGCCAATACTTTTTACTATATTTCTTTCTTTTCTTGCCATTCGTTATCCTTTACCGCGGTGGTTTATATCCACCGGTAGGCCAATCATCTGGCGGATCGACTTCTATTTCCGGAGCCTCTACTGGTATATCACGCATTGGTTTTACTCCACCGGTTGGCCAATCCTCTGGTGGCTCTACTTCTATTTCTGGTATTTCTGGTTCAGGCCGCGGAGGCTTTATCCCGCCAGTTGTAACAGGAGGCGGCGGCGGTGGCGGCGGCGGCGGTGGTGGTGGCGGTACTACCGCTACTGGTACTTCAACTGGTACTGGTACCGGTACTTGTTGTATTACTACCGGTTTAGAAGGACGCGTTTCAGGCCGCGGTGGTACGAAAAACTCTAATCTTGGATGTATATCACCACCAATATATGTTTGTTCAAATGGATACTTCGCATATTCCTGCTTATCAATTGTAAATTGGGCAATATTTCTATTATTGCGAGGTACTAATTTAAATTCTCGTTTATTCATTAACTAACCACCTTAAAATAAAATTCATCAAACATTCGAATATCAGTTGACCGTTCACATTTTAATATTATTTTGTAATAACGTTCCGGCAAAAATGCGTCCATCCTTAAATCAAAATAATTACCGGTATCATCACTATTAATTTTTGTACGAGATTTGCCCCAAGATGTATCAAATGGTATTATTGGTTCATTTGTTTCATAATCAAATATTCCATATGAACTTGACACCGGTAAAATATCATTTCCTATATAAAATGATGCTGTAGAATATGTACGTGTTGGAAATTCAGATCTTACACCAATTCTAAATCTTGCAATTTCAGATGTACGATATTCAGATTTAATGTTTTTAAAATACGGAATAATTAATTCATCAGATATTTCAGATAAACTACCCGTTGTATGATCATCCCATGCTACCTCTAATTTTGGAACAAATATTGTATGAGACTCTCTACCAAAGAATTTAATAGAACCAGCTAAATCACCAGAAATTTCATCCGTTTCCGAACGTTTAATAATGAAACCATTATTATCAATATCTTCATCTACCCAATGTTTAACAATATCTGTAACATTCATTCGAATATCCGGAATTTGATTTTGAAATGATTGAGATGATTCATAAGTAGAACCAGTTATCCATGCACCGCCACCAAGCTGTCGAGTTACTCCTGATGAATTTCCTTTACTATGAGCAGATCCACTATTCCAATATGTTGCTAAATCTTTTGAATCTCTAAAATACCATGACGCGCCTATAGAACTTTGTGGTATATCATGTGCATATCCTTGACCATTATTCCATGATTCTGATACTGGAAATGCTTTTAATGTATATTGTTGTAACAGATCAGTTGCATCTGATGATCTTAATGTTAAAAATACCGATGCCGATGGGTATAAGTTTCCAATTGGAGGTATAGTACCATCAGTAATCGCATTTTTTAATACAGTTAATTCAGAACCAAAGTCTAATAGTATTCTAGTATTAAATGTTTCTCCACGTATTATACCTTCTACACGTGAACCAGATACATTTTTTGTTAATTCTAATATCTGATCAATACCAGAATTTAATTCTGGAAATCTTTCATATAATGTTGTATCTCTTTCTGCATAAAATATTCTATACATTTATTTCCTTATGGTTTTACAATTCGTGCTTTAATATCATTATCCGGATATTTAATTTCAAATATACTAGGATCTAATGACGGATATAAAATATTATTTTTAATAGCCGCATCTACAGCGTATTTATTATTAGAATAAGTACCACCCGATTTACAATAAAACTTAAAGTTAATTATACTTTGTACACCTTCCACTAAATCTAAAGCATTAACTAAAGATGATATATTGATAGGACCATTTATTTGCATTTTATCATTCGACATTATATCTTTTAACTTTGCAATTGCTCTTATTAAAACTTCATTACTATTAAAATTTGGCCTAGGTATAATATCAAAATCTACTCCTAAATTAATTATAAACGCTGATTTTATGTTAATAGCATCTGTTAACATACGATACTGAGATATATAAGTTCTTATATTCTCTTTAAGAGCTTGGTTACATTCTGTAAATTGTTCATTTTCATCATATGCTAATAAATACATGTTTAATGCGTACGGATTATCAATGGTATCGCGAGGATATACCATATCAGATGTATTAATTTGAGTATCTCCTATAATATAAGCCTTTGCAACAGATCCAAATTTTGATGGCATGGCATATACACGAGCAATGTAATCTTCACGAGTAATTGCTCTATTCTGTGCTGCAAACGTGGCCATGGCATTTTGTCGTATACTTTCAATGTCTTGCTTAGCTCTACCTCCAAGTGCTGGTTCTGAATTTGTAACAGCTACAGATGCTTTAGAATCTGTTAAATCAACTCCTGTAACTTCGTTAAGATATGTAACATTTCCAACAGTAGCTATAGTATTTACTCCTACATTTTCTGTTACAGATCCACCTACAGTATATCGTATTGTTAAATCTGTATTAGAAGGAGCTAAACCATAAGTACTAGTATATAAAAAGTTTGAAGGATCAATTGTATCTGTAGTTGTACGCCTTAAATATTCTAATCCTAAACCTACGTTTTTAGGATTCGGAATAATTTCTTCATCAGCATCAGATGATATACCCGAACCAAATTGTATTTCTAATCGATTATCATCACGTAATCTAGTAACAAATCGTCTAGGTGTTTTACGTAATTTTAATATATAAGGTACGGTAGATCGATATATGGAAAGTTCTGGATCATTATATGCTATATTTGCTATATCTTCAAAGACAGTATCTTGCGCTAAATAATCAACTTCATTCCATGTATTATCTGCACTATCTTTAACACTTATTACGTTAATAATATTTGTTTCTGGTAACACTATTTTATCATATGGTTTTGGATCATTAAATGTAAATGTTAATTCTTTTATTTCACCAGATTCTACAGTAACTTCTTTCTTAAGTAAATAACGAGCAACTTCTCCGCCACCGTCAATTTCATATACAGAGATATCTGGATCATCATTAAATTCCACCGGTTCTAATGTTCTAAACTTGATTCCGGAGTCGCTTAACACTTCCATGTTTGATGCAATAGATAATGCATATTCCATATCTGGAGCAGCATTTTCTCCACTACCAGAGGCAATAACTAATTGAAAAACATCTAATTTACATCGCGCTGGCGAATTTAATTTTGGTTTGAATCCAAATAATTGTGACAATGCTAATATATTAGACGATTCATCAGCCGAATTTAATAAACTTTCACGAAATGATGTATCAGCATAATACGATAAAACATCGCCTACATATGATGCCATTTCTACAAACATCATTCCCGGAGATGATTCATTAAAATCTTGATATGTATCTGGAAAGTAATTTTTTGCAAAGTTTATTAAATTTTGTCTAAACTGGGCAAAATCTTTGTTTAAATATTTAACATCTTTTTTAATTAAATTGCTCATAGCTGCCTCTTACTTACAATAATCCATCTGTTGATATAGGTTGTAATTCTAAATCCGGTGTTGCATCACTTACCACTAATGAATTTTCGGATGCCAATACGTTAATTACTAAATTTGCACCTATACTAGTTATTGTAAAATGTATTAATATTGTAATAGTATGCATATCTTCACTTGACGTGATATCAATACCATTTATGATAATATATGGTAACCAATATTCAATATCTTCTGTTAATGTTTTCTGCAATGATGTTCTTAAATCTAATGTATTATTTTCAAATAACTTATCAAAAATATCAGTACCAAATAAAGGTTCCATTACTCGTTCACCTTTACGAGTCAATAACAAATTTTTTAAGTTTGATATAACCTGTTCTTCAGTAGAAAATGATTGACCAAATAATTGTTTTCCGGAACTACTTCCAGATGCATAATTTAAATTTGGATCAGCTGATCGCGCATTTGCAGAATTATTAAATGGTAATAATATACCAATTGCTTTATCTGGAGTTTCATTAATAGGTTGATATCGATAAACTGGTCTTGACATTATTTACCTTTCTTTTTATCAATCGCTTTCATTAGTGCTGAATAATCTTTTGTCATTGCATTAACTGTGGTAGCCACTTTTTTATTATTCATATTAACTGATTCTCCATTAATACCTGTCATGGGAACAACTGAAGGAGAAGTTTCCATTCCAAAAGCTTGTGCCATTTCTGATTTGAAATTCATTGTATTCCAATCTGTCATTTCTGCAGAGACTGGAGCGGCTGCTGTTTCATTTAATAAATCATTTAACATTGAATTTTTTGTGAATTGTTTTTTAGGACGAGTATTTGCCATTTCATTCATTTGCAATCCATGTGATATAACTTGTTTATGATTTGTCGCGTTTTCTGTTAATACATCTCGTACAGCTGTCTGTACTTCTTCACGAATAATCTTACGTAATAATTTTGTAAATGATTTTGAACTCATAGTATTATCCTTTTTAATAAATATGGTTACACTATATTATTGGCGCATATTTGCGAAGTCTTCGCGTATTGATCGAAGTTGAGATTCGATATCTAATGATTCATTTGTATTAGCTACAGTCGATCGAACATTTGATGCCACATACTGTCCATTATTTGTCGGAGGACTAGTCTGCAAACCGGTTTCCGGAGAAATATGAGTTTCCAATGCATTTTCCTGTGCCACAGTTCCTATTTCCGCATGACCTGCTTGTATATTCAGGTTTTGTTTTATCACTTCATCTAAAAATGCTAACATCAATGTAAAAAATTCATCCATATCAGTTTGCCAAGCCGGTGTCGCAATTTTAACATCTTTTTTAGCAACTAATACAATTTCTTCTGTGCGCGCATTAAAAATTAAACGATTTGAACCTATAATAACTTGAGATTTATCATACGAACTAACAGGCTTTACTTCTTTTCCTACTTTTGGTTGTGCCAACGTTAGATTACTTATTTTATGTGATTTTGATAAATAAATAAATGCCGCATCCTTATCCGGATTTTCAATAGTAAAATATCCTTCCTGTTCGGTACCATCAACGCCACATGATAATGCAACTAATGGATCGCCTGCATTTTCACTATCCCAGAATGGTTCTTGAGAATATGGATCTAAAGTTTTATGAGTACTAGTAAACCGTAACAAAGAACCAAATCGATCTTGTATTATACTATCTCCTTGATAAGGTTGTATTGTTACTATATTTTTTTCTTCGAATGAACGTTGTTCTGGTTCTTTACTTTTGAATGGAGATGATACGGCGTATGTTCCATATCCTTTATCTTCTGGTATTGTATCATGAATGTATGGCATTATACCATTATTCATCATGCCATGAGCATTTAACCATGGCATATAATAATATAAATCAGTTTTGGTATCTTCTGTACGACCATCTATTGCATTAAAAACAATTACTTGTTCGCCATATAATGGTATATTAAGAAAATTAGGATTTGCTGGTATTGCAGCTACTTCTTGTGCGATAGAATGACCAGTACCACGTAATCTAACAATTATTGTACCTGGTAAATAATCTATATCATTTTGATCTTTAAATTCATCAAACTGAGTTGGGTCGTCGGTCTGAACTACCTGACCCATCAATAGGTCGATTTTGTCCGGCATCTATTTCCTTACTTTCAGCTTGAAGCTTATTAACTTCAGATTCAGCTTCTTCTAATAACCTACGACGTTCTTCGTCAGATAATCCAAATTCGCCATCATCAGATTCTTTATTTGTTGCAGATATTAAACGCTGTACAATTGCTGCTAATTTAACTAAAGCATCATCATTTTTCACAGAAACTTCTAGATAATCTTTTATCATAGGAACTAGAACAGATGCATCACCTGAATTTTTTATTAACGGTTGTAACTCTTTTATAAGACCGTCAATTTGTCTAGATTTCTTTTTTTGATTATGATATATGTCACGCATCAAATCAGAAAAATTTGTTCCTTGAAATAATTCGAAATCTGTATTCATGAAATCCTTTTATATAAATATAAGGACTAATGATTTATGTTAATAATATGCCCGGATTTGCGATATACAGCATACATTTTCATATAATCACGTCGCATGACATTGAGTACTTTAGTTATATTCTGTGTTTTAAGACCAGTACGTTCTCTTATTAAAATATATAAAGCTTTTTTATTAAAATTTTCTATGTTTTCACGTATACGAAATAATTCTAATATTGTATCTGCTACTATAATATCTCGTTTATTGAAAAATATAGTATTTATATGATCATCATACCAATCTACCCATAAATCAGTAAAATCACGTAACGAATCTTGATGATCAGATAATGCTACTTCTGCACTAACATTTCTATTAGCATCAATTTCAGTAGTATCAGTTCGTAATTTCATTTTAGCATAATTTGCATTATTTTGTATGATAAGATAATTTTTAGCAACTATTGAAAAATAAGAAAACGCCTTTCCTTTACCTTCTTGAAATTTTCCTATTTTTTCAGTTAAAAATGCAACAACTTCTGCTTTAATATCTTCGTATGGTACGTCAAAATATGAAAATCTAAATGTATGATATATATTTTCTACTAATTTATTGAAGGGATAATTAATATGCTCACGAAAAACTTTATTACGTTTAGCATAACTAGACTCTTTATTATACGCAATAATTGCTTTATCAGTTATATATGTAAAATACATATTTTTAGTAGGTTTACGACCACGACGTTTTTTAGGACCATTAGTTTCAATATCAGCTTGTTCTAACGCCAACCATTCATAAAATTTATCTACAGGACTTAATTTTTTCATTAAAATCCTTTATTTAATTCATCAACCATATCACGTAATTCAGTAAAAATAAATCCAGTTTCATCATCAGCTTCAAAAGAACCTAACCGATCGATTTGTTTTAATTTGGAATTTGATTCATTCATGCGTGATTTTAAAGTTGTAAAAAATTGATAATATTCTGTATTAGAATTTTCTAACTCTTCGATATATTCTTCTAATGCTTCTTGTTTTCGCATTTGATTAAAATTAATTAAAATAGAAATAGTTAGTATTACTGATAATATTATAATTGTTGTCATGTATTAATCTCCAAATAACTCGTTAAACATTTTATTAGCATTAATTTGAGTTTGCGGACTAGTTATTTTCTTTTTAGGAGCATTACTAGTAATAGGTTTATTATTATTCCAACGTTCATACTCTATTCTAGCAGCCATTGAATCGGCTTGATGCATTACATAACCCAAATTTGTTTTTAATTTTGCATCAGCTGACCTAGATATAAAATAAGGTTTATTAGAATCGTCATATAACCCATCTGTTAATTTAATGCCTAACATTTCATTCCATGAAATTTCAATTCCATAATGTTGTAGTAACCAGATAGATAAATCATTTACTAACGTAAACGGATTATTAGGATTAATTTTATATTCCTTACCTTGATTCTTTCTATGCCATTCAGAATCATTCCACTGATAAACTTCATTACCATCGCCAGGAAATCCCATCTTACCAATATCATGATTTAATGCGGTAAAGATAAGCTCTTCATATGTATAACCAGACATATCAGCTTCCATATCTGTCCATAATGTATATACTTTTTTAGCACATTTTATTACACGCAAAACATGTTCAACATATCCGCCGGCAAATGCGTTATGAAAATGACTATAAGATGAAGCCGGTGCCATGGCCATACGATCTTCCATATCAGTATACATTGCTAATAATTTATCTTTACGAGTTCCTGTAAATTCTGTTTTAATTACGTTTAATAATTCGTCCCAATTTTCTGCTATTTGATTTGCTGTTAATTTCATATTATTGTATCAATTACGTTATATTCTTTTAATTGCTCAGCGGTTAAATATAAATCTGATTTCATATTATCTTTCCACCATGCTTGATCTTTATTAGTTTTTTCTGCTAATATATCATATATAGTTTTCTCTATATTTTTAACATTATCTAAGTACGCGGATATGTCACTCATCTTACCTCCTAAAAAACTAGATGATTGATGAAACATGACAGTTGATCGTTTACTCATCATTCTGTTACCAGTACCACATGCTAGTATAATTGCCGCGGCAGAAAATGCTCTACCTCTGCAGATTGTATTAACTTTAACATCTAATGATTCCATATAATCAATAATACCTAACATTTCATGAACATCACCGCCTGGCGAATTTATCATTAAATTAACTGGTGCTTTTTTGTCTTCACGATTTTGTAGCAAACTTCGCATGCGTATAATAAGATCAGTTAATGTATGATCATTTATTTCATCATTAAGAAATATTATTGAATCATTATAATCGACTAAAGTTGCTAGTTGATTATGCAAGGCTTCATATAATGAGCCATTTTCTTCTTTTTCTTTTATATTCTGATTCGTTTCTGGAACCTTTTCGTCGTATATACTCATCTATTACCTTTATTAATTTATTAAATATAAAGAATTTTTTACAACATTCAAAGAATTATTAAATCTTTTTTAAATATTATAACTATTTTGTTTTATAAATGAAACAATGATATATCGTTTACCTGAATAAATAGGTCTAGCGCCATGCCTATGAGTTATTTGTCCAGGATGTATAGTACCTGTTCCAATCCGTTTAGGATTTGATAATAAATTATATTTAGGAAAGTATGTTCCACCACCTTCAAATTCATCGTTTAATTTGACAACTAAACTTAAATGACTATGATCATGATGTAAAGATAAATGCGATTGAGCATCTGGTAGATATCTTGCAAGAAAATTTTCTGAATTTAATTTATCCCAATTCTTACCTTGTAATGTCCAAATATGAATTACCATTGGACGAATTATTTCGTTAATAACCTTATTGTAAATATCATTCATACCAATATCTTGCAATAACACATCAGTAGTTGGATAATACTTATGTCTAGCATATGTCCAATTATTTAATTCTTCAGTCATTTCAATTATTTCATTACAAAACTTTTTTGTAAAAAGTGGAAATTCATATACTTCATCGCCTAGGTGATCTATTATTAAATCCCATTCGCCATTTTGAATAATAGGATCTAGATATTTATTTTTCCATACAGACCAATCGGAAGTATCTAATATTTCATATTTGTTTTGTATATCCATTATCGAATCTTTTTCAATTGACGTTCTAAACGTTTTAATTGTGATTGACCCGACTTGATATCCTTTTTAAATCGAGCCTTCTTTACCTGACCTCTAACCATAGCCATTTGTTGTAATATAGACTGCTCTAAATTAGCTTTTTCGCCTTTAGATAATTTACGTTTAGATTGCTTAGGTTCTATTTTTGTAACAGGACGAGTACCTTTAAGTTTAGTTTGCTCAACACCTTTATGAAATACATTTCCATCCTTATCAACAAACTCTTTCATAAATTGCCAGCCACGCGGTCGTCCTTTAGATACATATCCTTTACGTATTTCAGGAGGTGGTACTGTTTTACATGTACAAAAAGAACATAACACAGATGTTGTATTAGCTGTAACTCTTGTCCAACGATTACATCGTGTAGAGTCTTTTAAATGTTCCCATGCAAAATAAGATTCATCTGCAATACTATTTCTGCAGATCATTTCGTGTTGACCATCTCGTATACGAGATTTAAATTGATGTGTAACTTTTTTCTTTCTAGCCATAATTATTATTTATTATTTAAAACCAATATCCACTACCGCGAGTACGAGTTGGTGGATCTTTCTTTTCTTTTTCGTTATATATATCTTTTTCTATATGTTCGATTGAACCGGTATCATAATGTAAACCATCATTTCCATTCTGACCAATTACATCCATTCGTTTTTCATCATCGTCTGTAATTTCTAGATTTTCATCTTTCTCTAATTCTTCTTGCCAATGTTTCAATTCATCAACATCATTAGGATCAAAATAATTGTTATCTTTAAGAGAATAATATTTACCCCATTCCGCTCCTTCTGGTAAACTTCCTTCTACTCTACGTTCTAATTCGCGATTACGATTTATAAAATAATCTTCATTTCTATTTTTAGGTTTTATTTGAGTAAATGCAAAATTTGCGGCTACCACCATAGATATAGCTAATGGATCAAATACAAAAATAATTAATAGTAAAAACCAATTAATGATTTTATCCATTTCTATGTCTAATAAATTCGATAAATATTTCAAAGGCCCTAATTCACGAGCAGTATCATTTCCTATCTGTTGTTCTAATATTTCTACATCTAATTTCGCAATAGAATCAGTTACTGCATTTAAATTAGTTTTAGCTTCTATTAATTGAGATTGCAATAATTTACGCTGGCGTGATGATGTTGTCGTAACCAATTGTCCAGATTCTTTATCTACATATTGTATCTTCGTTGGATTACTTAAAGCCTCCGTCCACGTTATTACAGATTGTTTTAAATCATTTCGTTGTTCTTCGAATCGTGTACGTTTCTGATCTATAATAGCAACTTGTCTATCTAAATACTCCGATTCATTTGCAGTCTCTTGATATGCTCCAGATAAGTATCCATAAATACCACCTGATGTTATAACCATTAATATGAATACGGATATAGAAAGATATATTCGTAATACTTTATTTATACTATTCCAATATTGATATAATAAAGATGCTACAACTAACTTTGCAAACTCTAAAGAACTAGCCATTATAATTACTTGTGTACTAGCTCCTGCAAACAATTTACTTAATCCATAAACTGAATAAAATGCTGCAGAGGCAGATACTGCTAAAGCAGATAATGCTATAACAATTGGAAGTAATTTACGTTTCATATTTAACTTGCGGTCACGCGGTCTGTCACAAACTGTAATTTTTGACGGATATTTCTAAAACGATTTTGTGCTTCTACTGGATCTATTTTTAATCCACGCTCAATGCTTTGTTGCATGATCATGATCATGTTATCTGCTTCATCTAATCGTCTTAATACATTTTCTCTGTCTTTCATAGTAAAACCTTTTTATTATATTGATAAATATCGCGATATCGTAAAACTGCCAATTCTTTGGCTTTAGCTTCTACTACAATATCTAAATCCATATCATAAGTACGTATCTCATCTTTGATATAATTGGAATGAGCTTGCATACGTATCTTATCTATGTCATGTTTCATTTTAGCAAACGTTGGCCATTCATGCACTTCATTCAATGGAATATTCTGCTTAGCCATTTTAGCTTCGAACTTACGTTGGAACTCATGTCTACGACATTCGCTATAATGAGTGCATTGTCTAACATCATCTGGCCATGTACTGGCAGCCATCTGTAACGCTTCATATTCACTGAGGCCGGCCGGATGGAACATATGATGATGATAATCGAATGTAATAGGTATGCCAGTCTCGCGATGGAATAAGTCATACAATTGACGCACACTATACATGGAAGGCTTATCATCATTCTCAACAACTAAACGAGCTCTACATGCTTCAGATAATCGATAATAGTTTTTGATCCATCTGGTTGCAGTAGTCTCATGGTCGCCATAAGCACCGCCAATATGAATATTAATCTTGTTCTCATGAGATGGCGCATAGCCCATAAGGTCCCATAGCTCGGAATGTCGTTCGAGACCGATAATAGTCTTATCAACAACATGCTCATGCGGGGAGCCTAACACATGAAATGGTCCTGGATGAGTAGTTAGTCGATGACCATGCTCACGAGCATAGTTACCACATTCTAATAACTTAGCTGCTAACTCATCATACTGAGGAAGCTCATGTAATTCGAATTGATCATGCCATGGCACTAATTCAGAACCTACACGAAATAATTTGATGTTATGGTCTTCGTTCCATTTCAGATAATGTAACAAGTCAGTAGCGTTTAGTAATGCACGTTCGCCTAACAATGACAAGTCGCGCGTCGAATACCAGCTAGCCTTTCTAGCCGTACGAGAAGTTGTAACTCTACCACCTAACTTTTTTGGCCTCTCGGTTAACGTCATGTTAACGCAGGCATAACCTAGTCTTACGTTTTCATTCATATTTTAAATATAAGAAAAATTTTACAAATAAACAAATAATTGATTAGCAATTTCTTCCATTTTCAAAGACATGCTTAACGGTCGGGAACCGTAATGAAAGGCCTCCTTGCTGATTCTTAGTCTCTTCAAAGTATTGAACGGTAATTGTTTTACCAATTAACTCGCTAGGATTCTTTTGGTAACGAATTCGTTGTTCTTGGTTCCATCCAGAACCAACTGCTACTTTATAACCTTTATGCTCAATCCATACCTGAGCTAACATTGGCATTACAACTTCTTTACCTTCTCGGATAACACGGTGGTCTTCAAAATCTAAATCTATAACTTGATATTCTGCATCATGAAACTTTTTAACTTTCAATAAGTTTTGAGTTCTCTTACCTTCATAACCAACATTCTTTCTTACCATAAGACCTTCATGTCCTAACTCTTCTGCTTCTGCACTTAATTTAGCAAAATGATCATCATCATTAACTACTACCTGATTTAATACACTTAAATATATAGAATTTTCTATATATGATGCAATCTTAGCAAATCTACCTAACCTACCAGTTAACGGCATTTCACTCATCTTATCATCAAATTCTGATAAGGTTAAATAATCAAACATCACATATCGAGGATTGTCAATAGTATGATTCTTTCTTTTGATTTGTTTCATGATACCCGGAAAATCTTCATTACCATCTTTGTCCATTAAACAAATTTCTCCATCAAATACAACACCACGAAGTCCTATTTGTTTAACGGCCTCTCGTACCACATCCAATGTTTCAAACTCATTACCTTGACGTGAATAGCATTTTACGTTACCTTGTATATCGACAATTGTAATACATCGTACACCATCTAACTTACGAGATGCTAACCATACATCGTTCCAATCAGCTCGTTTAGGATCAAACTTATTAGCTAAGGCAACATCAAAGGTTGGAATCAATCCAGGAATGACTTTGTTAATAACTGATGCAGAAGCACGAAGTTCCAAATTACGATCAATAATTGAAAAAATTAGATCTTCAAATTGCCCATCTTGTTCTTTAATAAACCCATTTACTAATCCAATTGCATCATGACCGGTATAATACCTACTATTCAAATCATCTAATATACAGAACAGATCAGCAAAGACTGGAAGTTCATATAAATCAGATCTTTTCTTGCAAGTTGCAGAAGTAACATAGTACTTCTTATAGGGGTCATAGGCGTATTTTAAGGCCCGTTTAATGAACTCATCGTTCTTAATAGTACCAATAATAACCTTTTTCTCATTAAGAGAAGAAGTAGCCTTCATTTGGTTAACAAAATCTAATAATCGTTTTAAATCTTTATTCATATCTTAGTATTTATCTATAATTCTATAACTCACTTTTCTACCACAATCTTCATCCCAATCATCCATCCAAAGTTCCATTTTAAGAAATCTTTCTTGAAGTACTTCATGAATTTGTTCTAATTGCTCTTCGGTTAACATTCTCCAATAACCAAATCTTAATTCTACAAATGAAACTACATTTTCATACTTTTCATTATTAAAGGTATCCAATTCTTTTGTAACATTATCGGCGCAAATTTCTACTTCGCATTCCGCAATCTCTTGAATCTTTAATAATCGGTTTAAATTTAATCTTTCCATATCTCTATTTTAATTAATTATCTACTATATAAAAATAAGAAATATATCTCACGCTACCAAATCTTTTGGCAGCTTTTTTTGAAAAAAGTTTCTTAATATAGACTTAATATTAATTTAAACTGATTATATAATATATTTGTTATATTATAGTATATGAAAAGAAAAGTAGAAATATCGAAATTGTTATATGTAACTGTCATGGTAACAGTTTACATTATGGCTCAACTATAGTCACGTCTTCTATAATTTCGCAACAATAAAATAAACCATCCTTACGTAGAATTACATCTACTCCGAGCCAAGCGCGCATTACATCGACATTGAACTCAGGTTTCAATTGATGTTGTTTGAAAACACGTTTAACTAAAAACTTTTGATTGTTATGATCTATAAATTGATAATTCATCACTGCGGGGTTGTAATGTTTACTTGATTATAACTGGTTTAGGTGTTGCCTCTTTTGTAAATGGAATAAAGATAGACAACAAACCTTTATCCATTGTTGCTGAAATTTTTGTGATATCACATTTAGGCGAAATCTTCCAACCAAAGTTAAAAGCTCTTCTAGCAATGCCTCTGTGAATATAGTCAAACTCTTTAGGCGAATCGTATTGACCTTTGTCATAAATAACTTTCAACGTATTGTCTGCAGTTTCAATTTTGATATCGTTTTTATCGATACCAACGGCTGCAATTTCAATTATTAATCCTGCATCTGTTGTAGCAACGTCAACTGGATAGTCTGGCTTAGAATCCACATGTGATTGAAAGTCTGAATCTACAGCAAAAAAGTTTCTGAATAATAAATCGGTTGGAAATAACCGATTGTCTAAAAATAGGTTTCCCATAATAAATCTCCTTAGATGATTAAATGTTAATAATTATACAACCCGCAGTGATGTTAATTATCATATATAAATATACTTAATTTAAAGAAAGTGGACTAGTATGACTGATAACTTTATACGCTCTAAAATATCGATACATATCATAACATGATTTTTTCTTGTCAATTGGTGTTATAAGTAATCCATCTGTTATTAATTTTAATGCAAAATTTCGTATTGTTTTAAGACTATCTGAATTTAATTGTATTTCGTTATCTAAAGTAGTAACACATAATCTATGAGTTCCAGATACAAAATCTTGCGATGATATAATCGGTAGTTCTGTTTCTTTAATATCATCTGGAAGTTTTGATATTTGTTTTAAAATAGCAGCCTCTATACCAAATTCTAATGCATCCGAGAGAAATTCAATTTTCTCTCGTGCATTAAATGTTATGAATATATCAAACACATCTTCTTCTATTTTTAATTCACCTAACATCATTGATTTCCAAATAATAATCCTTTCTTAGAATTTGAATCTGATTCCTCCATTAAATCAATTTGATAAATTTTATCAAACTGATCCGCAGATAAACGTTTGATGCCCATAAAATAAGCACGCGCTTCTGCACGCGAAGGTAATGCTATAGACATGACATAAGATCTATTTTCATTTGAATATCGTGTATATAATGCCCATTTACTCATATCTACCTCTTTTAAATAAATATCAAATTTTATCTGTTCATCAATCCTAAACGATATTTTGATTCTACCGTTCGTTTAGCTTCTTGTAACGTTGCCATCATAGCATCTAGTTCTTGATAAGTTACTTTAAACGATTTTCCTCCAATTTCTAATTCACCTACTATAGGCTTCTCTGGAACTTTTGCAAATAAATCTGCAGAAATTTTATCATTTACATTAAAATCAATTGTATTATACAATTTTCCCATTCTTTTAGCGCGTTTTTTATCGTACGCAAATGCATTGTTTACTCTTCCCATAATATGGTTTTTATTTATTTATAAATTACTAATACGTATTCAGTCACTGAAAATGAATGATCTAATGCGGCTGTTCCAAATAAGTCTATAGCCCAATTAAATATATTTCCAGGATTATGTGTTCTACTATCTAACATTATAATCACTCCTTTATTACAATGATCATACATTGTTTGTATAGTATCTTTAAGATATTCATCATCTGTTAATTTAATGTTTGCGTCATAACGTAAATTATTTGAATTTACATTAATAGACCAATCCATTATTATTTTTTTATCTAATGTAAACCAATCAGTACAAATTAAATTTACTTTATTTTCATATACCTGTAAACCTGCGTCAATTAATTGACGATTCATATCAATACCAATATAGTTTACATCTTGTTTATAAGTATCTGAATAAAATAATTTATAGTCACCTCTACCACAACCAAAATCTAAAATACTATCACCCTGATTAGTAAAATTTGTAACTGTTTTATATATATTCCATTGCTGTTCACGATTATCATAACCAACTGTTTCAGTTGCATATAATAACGCATCCATATTTTCTGATACTTCTACATCATCAGATGATTTGTTTTCTGATACTTCTACATCGTCAGATGGTTGCCAATCAGTTGGTAACGTTCCTTGCCGTTCATCTGGCCATTCTTTACCTCGATTAATTACTTTATCTGGCGTAAATATTTCTTTTAATTTATTTAACACGTCTTCCGTTCCTTTTTCGACGATTTATTCTGGCTAATTTATTTTCAACATCGCTAAGATCCATTCGTAGTGGATGTGCTCGATTAAAATTTTGAGTCAATCGACATGCCAATGATGCATACTCCCATGCTTTATCTTCACATTGAGTATCTGGCATATAAAACTCTTTAGCTAAATATTCATCATTATTAATAATACGTAATCCATTTGCAGATGATTCTACATATGCATTTGGAAATTGTTTGAGTACTCGTTTTTTAAATTTATTCATATTAAAATGATCTAGGTCCTTGAGTTGGAAATATCAAATCGTTATGTCTTTCAAGATGTTGTACGCCGCCACCCGCTTCACCATCTAAAACTAAAATCATATCTTTAGTAAAATTTTGACGAGTATGTCCTACATTCTCTTTTGCAAATAAATTTGTTTCGGAATCACTACCAATCCAAGCCGCGGTTAACTTGGAATCAATTAGCGGATACTCGACACGTTTATTACGTTGCCTGGTAGTTAGATTAGCATCCACTTGTACTATAACATATCCAGAACCTTTTTCAGATCTAATATCATAGCCAGTTATTGCATTTTTGTGCCGTCTTACATTTGTTACAACAGCTACTTCATTTACGTCGTTGAATCGAAATACAACTTTGTCATTAACTTCATATTCTACCATCTCCCTTATATTTTTTTAGTTGTACCAATTACTTTACATATAGGAGATGCAGATACCGACTTCACTTCGAATTGGATACCACTGTCTTTAAAATCTTCATGCACTAATTGTTCTGCATGACCTACTGATACTGCGTTAACTAAATAACGTTCGTTCAACCATTTAACACCTTTAGGCGTATCGGTTGCAATTTTTACTCGAGATACATAATATGCCATCTTCTTATAACTTTTAATTAATAATACTTAAATATAAGTAATCTTTTTCAATCTACCAAATCTTTTTCTAGAAATGTTTAAGTAAAAGTAAGGCCTCGAAAGGCCTTACCAATAACTTATTAAAATAAAAACTACTTCTTCGTAAAGAATGATACCAATAGTACCAATACAACTATTCCAACAAATCCACCGTTACCAACTTGGTTGATAAGACTTGTAAGGTTAGCTACGACATCGATACCAAATACGGCACCACCAGTTAATACATACCAAAGAATCGATACTGGAATAATTGCCATAAAAATTGACATTAGTCCTGCAAAGAAACCGGTAACGTACTTAATTACTGAATCCATAATCTTGTCCTTTTCTTTTTTGTTTTGTGGCAATATTGCCGATAATTAGGAAGCTCGCTTAAATTAGAATCTAAACCCGAACCCTAATCCTAGGTTCGTAGTTTGGTCTCCTGAGTTATAAACGATCTTTGGGTCTACATATACGTTACTATGTAATGTAAACATTTTGCCGATACCTAAACGCATGTCTTCGGTATCTAAATTTAAGTTAGATTCTAGATATACAAAATACCCTTTAACAAAGTATCTTGCATTTACATCTACATTCATTGTCTCGTCGGTTACTTCTTGCGCGATAGACGCTCCTAATACTAATGCATCTGTCACTGCATATCCAACGGTTGGGTTAACTGACCATTCAGTCCAAGCAACGTTTGCAACGTCACCAGTTCCAATGTACCAGTCACCTTTTACTTGCGATTGTGCAGTCAATACAGATACACATGCTAATGTAATTGTTAAAATTAACTTTCTCATAAAATTTCTCCTATAGTTTAATTATGCCAATATTGGCTTTAATTAAGGAGCCTCCTAATAAATGTGCACGTAGGTACACATATTTTTTTAA
>Ga0181402_1000097_pt1 | contig 29175 bp, 44 predicted proteins | sample 25SPOviralmetaG_FD_130131 | JGI IMG/M metagenome (GOLD analysis project Ga0181402, IMG submission 130131) | Marine viral communities from the oligotrophic San Pedro Time Series (SPOT) site, San Pedro Channel, CA, USA - 25 SPOT_SRF_2011-08-17 | ecosystem: Environmental > Aquatic > Marine > Strait...
AGAAGGCACGTAGATATAGCTAGAAAGAACCTAGTAATAGCAAGGCATTACGCTTTACGCTTCAAATTATTAGCAACATTAACCTGTAATTGTCTACGTAAGTACATACCAAATGTTTTTTGTATTGCATCTTCTGCTTCTTTCTTAGCAGGGAATATAGCAGGGTAAGTTGCGTTAGGTTGTGCAATAAATAATGCCTTAAGTTTGTTACCTCTATCTCTTCTGTATACGCCTGCAGGTCTATTACCGCCTGTTGGTTTACCAATAAAGATGTTGTTACCTTTTACATTCTTTGTACCAACTGCAGTAATAATTTTATTTATTGTGGACTTAGTAATGTTGCCATACTTATCACGCTTAACAGCCTGTGTTGGTACTAATACACTATTGCCTGGTATGTTTGTAGCTGTTGAATGTTTTACAAATAACGCATCATACTTTTGTTTTCTATCACCACCAAATATATTTTGGTCTATATATCTACCCATGTTATAGGGTCTGTCCTTAGTCATTATGACAGATGTTAGTGTTGCTTTTCTAGCTACTGTTGCCCTAAAACCTTTCTGTGTTTGTTTCTTAGGTCTATCTAGGTAACGTCTTGATGACCCTGCTAATCTATTTAGTGCTGACTTTTGTTTACTACCTGCAATAAACTTAGACCCCTGCACAGAAGCATTAATAGCCTGTGCTATAGAGAATGGCAACTGTTTTGTATGTTGGTTAGTCCACTTAGCTGCCTGTGGTAGTTCTGACTTTATACTTAACCTGATACCCATTCAAAAGGGGATTGTAGCTGTATCTAGTGTAGCTGCTGTTGTTTGTTCACGCTTTTCAGGAAATACAAAGTTGTTTACATTTACTCTTAACTGTTTTCTTTTTTCACCTGATTCTGTTTCATAAGATGTATATTCACCATCACCTGATACTGCAACAAGGCAACCTTTTTTGTATGCATCTAATACAGTTTCAAAGCGCTTACCCCATACTTGACAATCTATAAATGAAGTTTTATCACGTCCATGTGATACAGCTATTGTGAAGGCTGCCATATCATAAGCACCTGCTTTTTTATATTCAGCATCTTTTGTAAGACGCCCTGCAACTGAAACATTAAACATTGTTTTGTTATAAGTAATTGGATATCAGGTTGTTAATACCTGATGAGTAGTTAAGGTTATTATCTTTGCAATATTTAAGAAACTTTTTATGGTTTTCTGTAGATAGCTTTGCAGATACCAGGTGTCTGTTTTTCCAATTAGATACGGCCACGCCAATAGGTCTTGTTTCAAGAGGTTTGTTAGGTTCATTAGTCATTTACGTAAGCATCTAACCAAGTTTGTATGTATGTTACGTGTTTTGGTTCTTGTATGTAATCGCTAAATTTACCTGATGTTTTATCAAAACTAAACTCTACATACATAGCTTCTGTGAGTTGTTTATATAAATCAGTACTGTTTAGATAAAGTTCACCAACTTTTTTAAGGTAATGATCTCTTGTATCTTTATCAAGAATGGTTGGCATACCAACAGTTTTATTCTTTGTTATTGGTGTTACGTTATCTTTTTTGTTATAAACAGCACCATCATCATCTTTTATACCTGCGTTTAAATTTAATTTAGCTAATAATAAATATCTTCTTAAATACGTTATTGCACCACCAATATTATATAAATCATTAGATTGGCTACCTTTTGGCAATAGTATTTCACTAGGTGGTAAAGTTTCTCCTGATGTATGAAAAATACTAACAACTAATATATTTTGACCATCAACTACTTTTGTACTGTTAGAAACAAATAAACCATTATTAGCTAATGCAGGGTTAACAACCTTAAGTACTTTAGATAAGTCAGCATATTTATATTCAAAGCCACTACCATTTCTTGTAGGAATTTTAGCAGTTTCAGTTTCTACGATTGTACCCACCTCTGTCATAAACTTACACAAGGCTGCTGTTATTTCTTTTGTCAAATTGTTTTATATATTTGCCTTAGTATAACTATGGTTTACCCTTATGGCAATCATGGGTGTTAATAATCTGTCTTAATCGTTCGTTTTCTACTAATGCTTCTGCCAATAGTTCAAAAGGGTCATTTATCCCTGCTAACTCATTTCTAAGCATTTTCGTACGTCTATTCTTGTCAGCTAATGTACTGGACATAGCAAAGTAGACTTATGTGCTAAACATAACATTATATATAGTGTTCGTAAAGTTTTAATTCAATATATCTAGTACATTGATTGTTGACATGGGCTAAAAAGGGTCTATATTGAACCCTATTAGAACCCATTACGTACCCAAAATGACCCCATTACGTACCCGAATAGATGACAACGTTTCAGAAAAAGTAAAAAAAATACAGCCAAGTCACCTGTCAAGACAGGCTTTTATAAACGAATTAATACTTTTAGGTATTTTAATGAAATACAAAGAAGAAAATAATATGGCACAATATATATATAAAGATAAAGAATTAGACAAGAAGGGTTTAGAAGCAAAAGAACAAAAAGAAAAAATTAATAAAAAAGAAAAACAAGAAAAGATAATACCAGAAGACTTAATACACTTAGAAGACTTAATACAAGACTTCTGGAAAGTTAAGAAAGGTTCTAAATCGATACAGGCTTGGAAACTTCAAATTACAGAATATAGAAAGTTTATAGATAAGTATGGTGAACAAGTTTTAAAAGATCAGTTAGATGCAGGGGTTCTTGCAGGTACTTGGAAAGGTTTAAAGCTTAGTAACTATGAAGAACAACAGCAACGCATAAACAGGTTTAATAAAGAACCAGAACAAACAGCTACGCACCCTAACCAGAAGGTTGTACAGTTTGATGATATGGGGAACTTAATCTAATGGATATTTTATTTGGTGGTAGTGCGAGAAGAACACTAAACAGAATGGTTAGTAAAGGTCTTATAAAAGTACAAGACTTAGACACACCGCCTGATGGTTGGTTTTTAGCAATGGGCTATGAAAGAGAAACTGGTACAGGAAAATGGAAAAGAATACAAAAAACACAATATGGTGCAAGACCTTCTATACCAACACATAAATTACCAAAATATATAAATAAGATTACAGGGAAAGTAACTTTTGATCCTGTAATAGATGGATAATATTAAAAATATTCTTGTACAAGATCCATTTGTACAGTTCTTACCAGAACCACATAAATACTACGATTTAAAACGTAAAAAATATGTATCAAGATCTATCAGTGATGTTATTAAACCTAATGATTTTGTTAGTAAAAATATGGAAAAGGCAGCAGCTAGAGGTACAACAATTCATGAGGCTGTACAAATATGGTGCGAAACAAAAGATGAAACATTAGCACTAGCATATGCAAAAGAATTTTCAGGATGGGTTAAGCATCTTATAAATTACAGAATGTGGAATACATGGGAATGTGTCGTTAATGAGTTACGTATGATAGATAGAAAAAGAGATATTGCAGGTAGTTGTGATGTGATATTGCAGCATAAAGATACTGGTGTATTATGTCTGGCAGATTTTAAAACGCAAGCAGTTTATAAAAAAAAGAACCATAGTTTACAGATGGGTGGATATGTATCTTTGTTAAATCAAAACTATCCAGATATAACTTTATTTACTTGTAGAATTATTTACATAACACCTGATGGGATAAAAACACAAGAATACAATCCAGCAGAATGTATGTATGACTATGAGGAGGCAAGAGGTTTATACTTTAATAAACAAGTAAAGTTTTAGTTAGGGTTGCATTACTTTAGGGTATACCCCATACTATTGTTTAACTGTTGTTCTTTATTAATTTACAATTATGTCATTTGAAGAAGAACTAGAACAAATTGACCGAGAGGAATGGTTAGCCAAGTTTGATGATATACAAATTATGAACGCTGCAAAAATGTATTTAGAATGGTTAGTAAATTTACCTGATGATTACCAGCCTGACCTTTATCCAGAATATAGATTTTATTAATTATGAACGTACAACCAGAACAATTACTAAGGCAGATAAAGGTAGCACAACTGCAAATAAAAGAACTTGAAACACAAATTACAGAGAAGAAGATGGTATTAGAAAAATATTATCAAGAAGGTATTATTATGAGTTCTTTTAGTATTGATGGTGTTAAGGCAACACGCAAACGTAAACCAGAAAAGTGGGAATATAGTGATACTACAAATCAATTTAAAAAAGATATGATAAATGCTATTGAAGACAAACAACAACAGGAAAGAGAAGAAGGTATAGCAGTAAAATTAGAAACTGGCTTTACATGGGCGATGAGATGAAAACAACAGAAAGAGTAGAACAGGCATTTAAAAGGGTTAAAGAATTGCTTAATTTAGTTGCTGATTGGACTAAGAACCCAAAAGAAGACGAATTAACAAAAGAATTTAAAGATAAGAAACAAAAAATGATAGATGATCTACATAATCAATTAGGTGCTTTAAGTGATCGTTATATGTTTAACCATAAATCAGAATTTGCTACTAAGGAATATTTAGTAGAGTATGAAGCACTAAAAAAGAAAATTCAAGAATTAGAAAAATGAAAAAAAATAAACTACCACTACCATCTTTAGATATTATTCAAAATAAATTTACATATCATATAGATGGATATTTAATATGGAATATAGATGTTATAAATAACCGGATTAAAAAGGGTAATAAAGTTAAAGGTACTTTACATAAAAGCGGTAATTTAATTTATAAATTTATTGGTGTAAACGGAAAACAATATGCAGAACATAGAATAATTTATTATTTATGCAAAAATGATAATCCAACTGATTTTGATATAGATCATATAAATAAAAACACATTAGATAATAGGATTGATAATTTGAGAAAAGTTACAACAAAAGAAAATAATAATAACAAAAATTTATATAAAAATAATAAAACTGGTTATTCTGGAATTTATAAAGATTTAGATGGCAAATATAAAGCTAATGTTTTTATTAATAATAAATCATATACGTGTGGTACACATAGGACAATTGAACTTGCAATAAATGCACAAAAAAGGAAACAAAAGGAGTTATTATGAACCCACAAAAAAACAAAGGTGATAAAGCAGAAAGAGAGGCAGCAGATGTATTAAGTACTGAAACAAAATATAAAGTAGAAAGAAGATTTGGTGCAGGTCAGGATAATGATAAAGGCGATTTAGTTGGAATACCAAATTTTTGTATACAGGTTGCAGATTGGCAGAATAAATCAGCAGCATGTTTAGTAAAACCTAGAGAAGTGGAACAACAAAGAAAAAATGCGGGTGTAGATTATGCAATGACAATGATTAGATTTAGGGGTGGTAATTGGCGTGTTGTTATGACAGTAGAACAGTTTGCAAGATTAATAAAATGAAGGTATTGGTTGCCTGTGAATATTTTAATTACTTGACAGGGGTATACCCTTAAGTAATACTAAATATACACAACACCAAAAGGTATTTAATGCAAAATTTACTAATGATGTTAGCAGCGTCAGGGTTGTTTTATACAGCCCTCTCATCTTCTCTATTAGACATGACAGTTACAGATTGCAATGCAGGTATAGAACTAGCGTGTAATGCGATCTCTCGACATACAAAAACCCCTTAGGGGAATCCATCTAAAGGGTTTAAGTTGCCTACTGCTTTGCATATCATAGGCATACCAAAAGTAATTTATATTTACACTTAACGCAAGTGCTATCTAGGTAAACTGCTAATTTTTCTATTTGGAAATAATTGCTGTTCCAAAAATAAAACAGCTTTATCATCAAGATCATTAGAACTTTTTTTGCAAATTTCCTTTAAAAGACTAATAATTAAATCCTTACAAGCAGAAGAAGAAAGAAATGTAAGTAGTATAGGTTTTAAAATTTTCAACATTTACTTATGTTATGTATTCTAACGATACCAAATATTATCGGTTTTGACCTTCTAATCTGCTAACCGCTTGCGATAACTGGTTTAATCTGTTGTAAATATCTATTATGGTACGTTCTCTACGGTTACTCATGTTTGACAACACCATGACAAATGCGGTAGCTGCTGCTCCTAGTAAAGCTGCCTGTACTTCTGTCATTTGCTTAAATCCTTAATTATGTCTAGTATGACTAATAAAACTATTTATGGCAGAAGAAAAGAAAGGGCCACTCCAAAAACTGAAGGAAAACATTACTGATAAAGAAGAGCAATTAGCTTTTATATCTGTAATCGTCAGGCTCAGTGTTGTTGCTTGGAGTGGCTTCATAGTATCCCTTAACTACATTTCTTTACCTGGTTACAGTAACGAACCAAAAGATATAACTTTTCCAGCAAGTTTGTTAACAGGTGCATTAGCTTCTTTTGGTTTAGAAGGTGCAAAGAAACGTGGAGATGGTACTTTTAAACCTGACGAAAAGCCATTAAACAAGAAAGAAGTAGAAGCGTTACTAGCGTCACAGTCAGGATCGTACCAAACAGTTAGAATAGAAACACCAATTAAAATCATTGGTGCGGAAATTGTTGACCCTAATTCATCCAAAAAATGAAAAAGTTTTTATTACTTGCAGCATTACTAATGCCAGCAGCCCATGCAGATTTAATGCATAAAATGACTAGCTCAACGCAAATTACAGTTGATGGAGCATATACCATTGCTGAACGTGGTGCTAGTACATATAGCGTATCGGGTTCAAATATTAAAGTTGCATCTGCTGACGATCATTTTGGTAAATTAGTAGCACCAGCAAGTGCAACCGCAGCAGCGACTTTAGACGCTGGAACATACGACATTAATACAGCAGGGGCAGCATATTCTTTCCAAGAGTCATTTATTGGTGGAGATGCTTTATATGCAGTCGGTTCTGGTGTTGACGTTTCTGCGGGTGTAATTCCTGATTTACCTGTCTTAGCAAAGACAACCACCTACAGTGGTGGAGTTGCTGGAACTTTAGCTGGTACTGTGTTATCTAATAACACCAATACTTGTACTGCTGGCGGTGCTGGTACAACTTGTATCGGTCAATTTGTCACAGAGTTGAGTATTCTAGATTAATGAAATGGTTTGGATTACTTGTTTTATTTGTATCTAACCCACTGTATGCAATCCCTGTTGTGCCTAATTTTTCGCAGGGCAGTTCATTTTCCACAACTAGAACAACTACAAATATTAACGAACAAATCAAAACCGTTGAGTTCTCAGGATCGACTTACAGCGTTACAGGAACTGGGGTCAGTGCTGACAGTAGCATTAGTCCGAAATATACTGACTTACAAACTACTTTAAATGGTGAAACCTATACATGGAAGCAAGTAGATTTAGACAACAAAGCAAACTTTTCACTAACGACAAACGGATCAGCCTTTCAATTTTCAGAGGTGTACAAGCAGCCCTCAGTAAGCCGAATAACAGACGTTACAAGACAAATAACAAGCGAAAGCGTCACAGAAACTACTACAGTGTTCTCCCAGTAATAGCAAGTCTTTTTGGACAACCAGTTTTAGCAAACACTTCATCGACTGCGGCTCCAGTAGCACAATCTAGTTCATCAGTGTCCAATCAAGCAGTGCAAGTGTTACAGGGTAATCTTATAGAGTCGCAATTTGGAAATGGTGTTGTTTGCCAGAACTCAATGCTAACTATTAGTCCGTTTGTAACCACTACATATAACCAAAAACGACCACAAGATTTAAGATATGAAACACCAGTATATAACATGGCAACTGATGACAATGGAAACTTAACTAATGCTGGAGAAATTTTATATCATCAAGAAAACTACTCTGCTAATAAAGATAATCTAGGAATTAATTTTGGTATTGCTGCAACCTTTTCAATACCTTTAGGGCGTGCATATCAAGATGCCTGTTTAAAGTCAGCTACTACACAAGAGAAAATACAAAATCAAATATTAAATAATAAAATGCTAGATTATGAATTGGCAAGATTGAAAAACTGTGGCGAATTAAAAATTACAGGAATAGTTTATCACCCAAAAAGTCCTTACCATGCAATTTGTGCCGATGTTCTAGTTAAGCCACAGATGGGTCAAGTTATACCGCATACGCATCAATTAAAATAAGCAACTGGCGACTAGGCTTTTAACCTAACGTCTTCTCATTATGGAGCGACCCATAAGACAGATGCTTAATATTATTCTACCTTTTTTTTCTCTTTTGAAATCTTTTTCTTTAATTTTTTAAATATTGTAGAGATAAGCTTTTTTATTAAAGGAGCCAAAATCGCAGAGCCACCAGCAACCACACCTAACAAAGAAGTAGATATAAGACTTTGAGGTGTCCCAATAAAAGTTTCTCTGAATGGTACTTCTTCCCAATTTTCGACACACTCAAGAACTCCATTTATCTCTATTCTTTCGTAAAAATCAAATCTTTGAATCCTTTTGTCATTTCTGTAATCACCTTTCATAAATTGAGGGTTTAAAGGTGGGCAAGGTATATAAAGTTCATCTTCTTTTTTCTTCTTTGGTATTTCTTGTTGAACAGGTCTTTGGACTGTCTTTTGTTCTGCCTTATTAGTAAGAGTTGACTGAGTTCCGCTGAAATACATAGGTGTGTAATTTAATGGCTCATAGCTTGGCATCTGTGTTCCGCACTCAATGACAGTACCGTTCTCATCAATATCTATTTCAGTAAATAAATTATTTCTATGAACTTTTATACAACCTGGATAATCAACAATTAATTTTGGTACTTTTTTTATTCTTGGAATAAATGGTTCATAAACTTGTACTTTAGGAATATTTATTTCTTGAATTTTAATCTCAGGCATTAACAGTCGTTAAAGTCAGAAGCCATATCTGCACCTAACTTACCACCTTCTCTTCTAGCTTGGTTTGTAGCAAAACCAGACAAGAACCAGCCGACAATAGGAACATTAGATAATGAGGTTGCAAGTCCTGTTCCTGTAGCTACTGACGTTCCAATAAGTTGTCCAGTAGATTCACCTTTAGCTTTTTCTTTTATACAGACTATTTGTTTTGCTGTTAACTCACCATTATTCACAACGGTTATATCTTTTTCTCCAGCTACTTTTTGAGTTTCTTTTGTAGATAAAGCCTTACTTGCTCCTAAAAACCCTGCTGGTTTTTTGCTTGTTTCCATTGATGCAATAATCCTTGGATCGTGCATACGATGTCTGATTCTATAACCTTGCATATCAGCTTCAATCTCATAAGTAGAATATTTACTAACAGGTAAATCAAACATAGGTAAATTAGATTTCTTGCTTAATAAACTAATTGTATAAAATTGAGCAGATACAAAAGCAGTACCAAGTCCTACAGCTACTCCTTTAAAAATAATATTAGTATTCATATAACTTTAAAATTTAGTCCAATCTTTTCCTTTTGGTACTACTACAGATGGCCCTGTCATCTCTGGTAAACCTTTATCTAATACGTTGGGCAATAGCCCAGAAACATTACCCATGACTTCTTTCATTAGTTTGGATTTAAACTGTTCTGAAGTTACATACTTATAACCAAAGTACGAAGCTCCTAAAGTTGTGCTTATAAGAACGAATGATAAAATGGATAAGACGTTAGCAATTTTTTGAAACATGATTAAAGAAACGTTTTTAAGAGCTTTAGTACCTGTTACTATCATAACCTTCACAGGAATTTTGGCTTTGGCTCCCCTTTATGTTACGCTCGGAATCGTAACAAGACAAGTATCAACTGAAACTAACTAGATTTTTTTCTACGATAATACCTAGTTTTACAAGCATTAGAACAATATTTCCTTCTTTGTTCTGTGGTAGCAAACACTTTGCCACAGAATTTACACTCCTTTTCTATTATTTCGCAATAGACTTTTTTTCAGTTTCGGCCTCTGCTCTATCTACTAATATAGCTTCAATACGCATAATCTCGTCACGACAATTATTAGCAACCTGAACAGCTTGTTCTTGATTATTTTTTAATTCTTGTATGCGTTGCTGTAGTTCTGCGTCTGTTTTACGAGCCATTAGTAGTTACTGTGTTTCTTATAGTGTAACAGCAGCTTTTATTCTTAGCTAGGTTCTGTAGGCCAAGTAATATTATATGGATCTGCTTGTGTTGTAATATCACGCAAAGCCTGTCTATAAGTTTTCCAAGCATCAGACATGGAAAGGTCACTACTAGCTCTCCAATCTGTATCTTTTAACTTACGTTCTCTTTCAATTCTTACCTCTCCCCATTTATTATTTGTTAGAGTAGTCTGCTCATCTGAAGTTGTAGATTCTACCTTAACTGTATAAGCTTTACCACTATCAACATAAGCATCTACTGTAGATAGCTTTTGTGTTGGGGTTGTAAAGGTAAGAGTTTCTACAAGTTCAACGGTATTATTTGCTGTTAAAAAATCTGCATTTGGGCCAGCAACAGTAAAGCTAGTATTAGGAAATAATTGTTGGATCGTACCAGTGCTTTTTACAGTAGTGCCATCAATAATTGCGTAGTTCATAATAATAATTTAGTAATTAACGCCCAAATAAGGCTTTTTGTTGGTTCCAATTCTTAGCTACCTCTGCGTCTGATAATACTTTATTTTTATAGAATCTATATATAGAGTAATCACCAACAAAACGTGATTGATAACCACCTGTGCCTTCACTACCTCCTAAATAAAGGTAAAAAGTACCGTTATTATTTGGAGAGGCAGGGTTTCGAGTATCTTTATAGTGAGGGCCACCATATTGTGTACTGTTCACTCTCACGCCATCAATATAATATCTTCTATATCCTCCATAACTCCATGCAGGGTACGAATCATTAACTATAGCAAGATGAAACCACTTGTTTTGTAACCAACCACCAGTTCCTAAGTTTGGAGTTGTTATTTGAGCATTATTATAGCCACTTCCACTATTACCATTTCCAGCACTATAATGAAACCAAGAAAGTGAGGGGTTGTCGCTACTACTGGCATTGATGAAAACAGAACTTAAACGAGTATTACTAGCGTTTGTGTCACCTACAGAACCAACACTATAAGCGTGTCTTTTTAAACCTAATACTCTTCCCCATGATGCGTTGCCACTAGCACCAAGTCTAACCCACATATCTACACTAAAATTTGGATAAGTAATAATATCAAATTCACTACTAGCATATGCCTGTCCAAAAGTTACATTACTTGGGTATGTAAAAAATGCAGGGTTAGATCCAGATACAGCAGTATGACTTATAGTTCCGTCATAACCTGTGCCATTATTATTATTTATACTGCCGACTAAAGAATTTACTTGATAGCCAGAGCCGGAATATGAAGAAGCATTGCCAGCATCTACATGAAATGCCAATCCATCTGTAACAATATTCGGGCCTTGTGCATTAGCAACTCTAAGACGGTGTGATCTCACCCTAAATCTCCTATTGTAGCTCCATAAAGTGTGCTTCCAACTTTAAATAATTCTATTGCGGTGGGAGTTGCACCACCTAAGTCTGGAGCAGAGCCACCTCTCCATGTCATAGTAGGCCATGTCAAAGTGTAACTAGAACCAGTTGCTGTTACTATGAGTAGCATTGATTGACCTGTAGTTAAACTATCGGTTGCAGTTCTATTTGCTCCTAATGTCCAAGTTTGTACCATTCCATTATCAGGATCTAAGGCAACAGAAGAAGCGTCAGTTATAGCAAATACATTTTCATTTATTGCATCTTCAAAAACAACAGAGCCTGTAAACGTACCACCTGTTGCAGTAATACCTGTAGCTGTAGTTGCAAGCTTTGCAGATCCGCTATGTTTTAAGGCAACACTAGAATCAGCAGCAAGCGATATTGCATCATGGGTGCTATTTTGCCTAGACCGTATATCATCTACTTTTATTCTTGACATAATAATTTACTGCTTTAGTTTGATTTTACTATTAATTTCATAATTTGTCCTCTTAACTTGGTTTTGTTGGCCATGTAATATTACCTGGGTCGGATTGAGTTGGTACATCTCTTAAGGCTTGACGATAAGTCTTCCACTCATTACTTACAGCAACTCCTGTTTCAGATGCTCTTGCAGCCACCCAATCTGTTTCTGACAATAAACGATTTCTTTCATTCCTTACTTGAATCCATTTAATATCTGTTTCTGAAGGTGCAGCAGCCCTTTTAGCTTCTACTTCTGCTATTTCTTCAGCAGTTAGAGATATAAGTTGACCATTTACTAATTTGTTCATTAGGACTCCTTAAATTTGTACAATAATAATTCAGTATCAGGATTAAAATCATACGACCCATTATAAGTCTCTAAAGTAAATCCATTCATTTTTGCATAAGTTCCTGTTTGGTTTGAGTCATTGTTAGTATTATTTTGTTGCGCTTTTCTGCCATTCATAATAGAGAAAGATCTGTGAGTATTACCCCGTAGAGTTCCTTCAATCCAAGGTCGTTCAGTTGTACCAAAATCTATATGACCTCCATAATACTGAGATTCATAACCACCAGTTTCAAATACCCAGTAACTATCTCGAGTAACATAACCAACACCATAATCACATACAAAACTATAACTGACCACACCGTTAGAATAGTTATAAACAAACTTACTTGAACTGTTGTCCATGTGTGGAGTAAATTGTATCTCTCGAGTCATTGAATCAAGTTTTAAATGTCTTACAACAAGTCTATATACACTGTCATAAGCAAGACCTGTTTCTACTATTGAAGTTGTATTTGCAGAAGGGCTTATTTTTTTTATAAACTCTAAGGAACCACCACCAACGCCAGTTAAAGCTGAACCGTCAATAGCAGGTAAAGCACCTGTTAAATTAGATGATGCTAATGATCCAGAAAGAGTTGTAGCTGTGCAAGTTCCAGTTATATTTACACCTGTAGATGAAGTTGCCAGCTTTGCAGATCCACTATGTTTTAAGCTAACACTAGAATCTGATGCAATAGATACTGCGTTATTAGAGTTGGACGGATGTTGTATTTCTTCTACTTTTATTGTTGACATAATAATTTAATTAGGTTTTGTGGGCCAAGTGATGTTATCAGGGTCTGATTGTGTAGGTACATCCCTTAATGCTTGACGATAGGTTTTCCATTCGTCAGCTAAAGTAAGGTCACTAAAAGCTCTCCAATCACAATCTGCTAATAAATAATTTCTATGTGTTCGTACATCTTGCCATTTTTTAGCAAGAATCTCTGATTCTGTTGGTTGATTTGCGTTGTATTCTGCGATTTCCGCATCAGTCATTTTAGATACAACACCATTAACAATTTTTTTCATTAGCTTTCTTTTAGTTTAAAAAGAATAAAAACACTACCTGTATCAATAGTTCGACTATTAGCTAAAGTAAATCTTAATCCAGTAAGTTTATTACTTGCATAAGGAAAATTATCTTTAGATAAATGTCCATATACATCTACGTATTCCTGTTGATTTCCAGTACCAACAGAAGTTGCTTTGAACCAACTATTATAATCTGTGCTAAATTCCATTTCAAAAGTTTCATGACCAATATTTGAACTGTCAATACCTTCTTGATAATTAGGATCAAGTGTAATTTTATTGTAATTTACGAATTGTGTCATAGCTGTAGCATAGCCTTGAGCAGAACCATACTTATGAAGGATATATCTCCAACCACTATAAACAATACTTGTACCTCCATTAACAAAAGGTGCAATTTCTATTTCACCGTCATAATGACTTTTTAAAACTTTTTTACCTACAAGTTTATATTGTCCAGCACTTAAACCACCAGCAGGATTAAAATCTACCTGAGAAACACTTGAAGACACTGTAGTTTTGCTTACAAAATCATAAGCACCACCACCAGCTACATCTGCATACTCCAACTGTCCTACTGCTGTGGCTCCACTACCTGTAATGCTCTTAACTTTTAAATACTTATCTGCTGCTACTTGATTGTCTGGCAAGATCATTGTATAGCTTTGACCAGCACTATGAGCAGGGGATTTAAGCTTTACACCATGACTTTGTGCAGAACAGTTTAATTGCAATATCGCATCATCACCACCAGCACCTTTTACTTCTAAAGCACCAGTACCGTTAGGAATAACTCTTACATTCCCATTCGTGGTATCAGTTTGAATTTCGTCAACAATAACTTTTGACATATTTAAAAACTGTTTTTTCTATTGTAAATCATATTTATAAATATATCCACTTTTAAACAAACGTCATAGTAGAATTAGCACTCACTGTAAGGGTAGCACTAGAAGCAATAGTCATAGGACTTGCTGCTACATAGTTAAAGTTTGCTGTTGTAGTAAAGCTGTTGTCCATTTGATTTTCTGCTTCAACAAATAATTTTTCGTTTGAACTACCAACTAAACCACCTGGTAAGTTTGTTAAGTTTGCACCACTTATCGCTGGTAGTGTACCAGTAAGATTAGCTGCTGGTATTGATGTTAAGTTTGCTGCCGAAGCTGCTGGTAATGTAGCAGGGAATCTAGCATCTGGTATCGTTCCAGAACTTAAATTAGCTGCATTTAAAGCTGAACCATCAATATATCCAGCACCGTTAGTAATAGCATTATTGTTTAGAGAAATATTTGCCGAACCATCAAAGCTCACACCAGCTATATTACGAGCAGTTGCAAGTGTAGCTGCGGTTGTAGCTGCAATACCAAGAGCATCAATATCTGACTTTGTTTGATCTGCTGTGGCTGAAGTTTCTATTCCTGATAACTTTGTTTTTTCAGCGTCAGTAAATGCATTTGTGTCACTTTCTCCCTCGTATAAACTTTTTATTTCAGCACCAGTTTGGTCTGCGGTTGCAGAAGCTTCGATAGCATTAAGTTTTGTATGGTCAGCATCAGTAAATACATTACTATCACTAGCACTTTCTACTAAAGTTCTAATCTCTGCTGCGGTTTGATCGGCTGTAGCTGATGCTTCAACACCTGATAGTTTTGTTTGCTCCGCATCTGTAAAAGCATTTGTATTACTATTACTTTCGTACGATGTTTTTATCTCGGTAGCAGTTTGATCCGCAGTCGCTCCAGTCTCTATCGCATTTAGTTTCGTATGATCTGCGTCTGTAAAAGTATTAGAGTCTGTGGCTGCTTCTACTGCTGCTGCTATCTGTGCAGCCGATATTGCTCCTGTATTACCATTAATAGATAAAACTTGATCTGTAGGTGTTAATAGTTCTGTGAAATCTGCCATTGTTCCAGCAGTTCCACTATTTCTCACATAAGACTTATTCTGGTCTGATCTGACAACAATATCTCCTTCTTGGGTCGTAAGACCTAATTGTGCAGATTCATTTGCTGCTGTCTGAACAGTAGTAAGTGCTATTTGATCTACATTAAAAGTAGTTCCAGATAATGTTAAACCTGTTCCAGCAGTGTAAGTTGTATCACTACTATTAGCATCAACATAAGCTTTTACTGATTGTTGGCTTGGAACTTTGGTAGCACTGTTAGATGCCATGTTATCTTCATCAACAACAAAACTCATTGCAGCAGTTGAAGCGTCAGTATTCATTACCGCACCAGCAGCGTCTACATTGGTTGCGTCTGTGACATCTGCACTAGCTTCTATTGCAGTAAGTTTTGATTTTTCAGCATCAGTAAAAGCATTGGTATTAGATTCTGCTTCATATGCTGTTTTAATTTCTGCTCCTGTCTGATCTGCTGTAGCACTGGTTTCTATAACTGTTAATTTTGTCTTTTCTGCGTCAGTAAAAACATTAGTATCTGCATTTGCTTCATATGCTGTCTTTATCTCTGCGTTTGTTTGATCTGCAGTTGCATTACTTTCAATACCATCTAATTTTGTTTTATCTGCTGAACTCATAGAACCAGCAGCAGATGTTGTGGCTGCTGAAATACTGATAGCTGGAGTCGAGCCACCAGAAGAAACTATAGGGGTTGTGCCTGTAACTGAAGTAACACCACCAGCAGAACCAGATGCAGCAGATGTTATCCTTCCCTGTGCATCAACTGTAATATTTGTATTTGTGTAACTACCAGCACTAACAGAAGTGTCAGCTAACTTAGCAGCAGTAACAACATCATTATCAATAGTAAAAGTTGCACCAGAATTACTAACAACAATATCTCCCTTATCTCCATCACTGATCGCTCCATCTGCTCCATCATTTCCAGCTACACCTTGAATGCCTTGTATTCCTTGTATTCCTTGTATCCCCTGATCACCAGCATCTCCTCTTGGAATTGTAAAATTTAATGTAGCTGCTGTTGCACTACCAACATTAGTGACTGAAGCATTTGTACCAGCATTTCCTGTGGTTACTGTACCTATAGTGACTGTTGCAGAACCTTCTCCTTGTAGCCCCTGGGCTCCGTCCGCGCCTGCTGGCCCTTGTGGCCCTTGGCTAATAATTTCAACAATGGCAATAGGATTAGACGAACTCATGATGTGTAACCTTCACTTATAAACAGTTTACCCTCTAAAGGATAAAATTTATCACCGTTAGGATCTGTTAATTTTATGTCATAATCAAGAATAGCTAAAGAAAAATTTTCAGTATCAGTATCACTTAATTTTAAATCAACCAATCCATTAGGTCTATCTGTATAAGTAACACTAAAATCTGCAAATTTATTAGAACGCTCATTATTCCAAACTTGTGCAGCAACAGTGTATCCTGTAAGATCAGTTACTGTACCAGCAGAATCTTTGAATCTTAATTGAAGAGGAAAATCTGCCCTTCTTTGAACTGTAAAATTTTTTCTAGCAGTTTTGTAGACAGCCATTAGCTTCCCTCAAGTGCAGCAACTTTAGTTTCTAATGTTTCTATCTTAGCAACTGCCTCTTGCAATGCTGCTACAAGTAAAGGAACTAATTTCGATTCATCTATAGATTGATAAACAGGATCACCTTTTTTAACACCACGCATATCATCATCTGCTGGTTCAACTTGGTCTTTTGTACCTACTATAGCTTCTGGTACTGCCGTTACTTCATGTGCAAAAAAACCGTCAACTGTTTTTGAACTGTCAGATTTCCAATTAAATCTATACGGTTTTAAAGTTTTCAATCTTGTAATACCATCTGAAACATTAACAGCATTTTCTTTTAATCTGTAATCTGAGCTTGTTGCATAATTTGTTGTAGTACCATTTGTTGAAATACCACCAACCGCTGTTCCTGTTCCAGATGTACCAGTATTCCATTGTATTTCTAAAATATTTCTATAACCGCCAGCAGGTAAGGTGCTTGAGTTCGCAGCATCTAATAATTGAATAAATAAAGGAGTACCCCAGCTATATTGATTTTTTACAAGAGCTAACCCATTAAAATTATCACCATTTGTATAAAATGCAGCACCACGAGTTGTTAAAAAGTCAGCAACATCTCTAGCATGAGTGGTTAAACTACCATCAGATAAAACAGTCCATCTTTCTGTGCCAGCCGTAGAAATAGCGACTTCATTAGCAGCACTTCTAAATAATCCAGTATCAGAGTCACCGTCAAAAGATATAGCTGGTGCAGCAGCAGTGCCTCCATCATCAGTTAAAAGTTGACCTGTCATAGTACCACCAGCAACAGGTAAAAGACCTAAATTAGCTGTATTGATACTTCCTATATCAGTAAAAGCACTATTTGCACTATTTCTAATTTTTAAAGTATTTGAAGTGGTATTAACAAAAAGCATACCAGCAACACATTGACTTGATAATAAATCCGATGATTTTGAATTACTTGACTGGATCGCCCCAAAAACATTGTTCAGGTCAATTCTTACGTTTGCTCCCGAAGCGTTTTCAATAGTGTAATTAGATACGTCAGCCACAATTAAATACTCGTTGTTTTCATGTTAACCTCCTTTACCAAAACCAGCAGCACTGTATGTAAAATCTCTATCAATACTACCATTACTTGAGTCTTTAAAGTGAACCGTAAAACCAGTTCCAGATATACCACTTAAGACAAAGTAATCTCCTGTTGCCATATTTTGTGGAGAGATATTAACAGAAGGTAAAAAACTATTTAAGTTTCCTAATGCAGACGTTCCAACAAAAAATGGTGCTGCAAATGTGACTGCTTTTGCTCCTGCTCCAGAAGCTATAACAGCAGATTGTTCAACTCTTGATGGCATTGATGCTGTGTACCCTGCTTGTTGAAGATTCATATTTTGTGCCGAGTCAACTGTTTGTAAAGTAACTCTGAACTGAAATCCTCTACCTTTGAACACTCCATTAGCAAAATCGTTGAAATCTGTATATGTAGGCGAACTACTAGGATCATCAGTCGTGGTGCGTACAGAAATTCTTGCATTTGCTTCATTAGCAACAGTTCCATCAAAGTCTGTCCAGGTATCTATAAGATCCGTTCTATTGTCAAATAAATCTCCTGTATAATATCCAACACCTTGAAAATGTCTTTTCAAAGTAAGAGAAAATGTACCACCTAAATCTAAAGTATCAACAAAGTCATAAGTACCAGTTAAATTTGATGCTGGATTGCTAAGAATCAAACCACCTTTAGTTGAGTCGTATTGAGTATTAGTAAATAAACTGGAAGTCGTATTATTAAAAGGTGGACTGTCAGTATCTTCTCTATCTGTTTTTATGGTAATAGAATCAATAACATCAACAAGAGATACAGTTATACTTGCTTCTGTATCACTAAACCTACCTCCATCATCTTGAAACTTAACAAGATATGTACCAGCTAATGCTGGAACTAAAGCTTCAGTTGCATTACCAGGTACAGCTTGAATAATATCTTGGGCTGCCTGAAATGTAGCAGAACCTCCAGTTAAATTTGAATGTCTTATATAAACACGACCACCATGTAATACATCAATAGCAGTTGCTTGGTCAAATCTTATTCTTGCTAGTTGTTCATTAACAGGTTCAATAGTTAATCCAGATACGTTTTCTGGTAAAGCAGTTTTACCAATGGCATTAAAAGTAGTTTCCGTTGGATTTTTAGATAAAAATAAAGCTTGATTATATGAAAGCACTTGAATTGTGTAAGTACCTTTTTTACTATCTAAAAGTTCAAAATCAGTACTAAATACTACTTGTGAAACAAAGTTAGTATCTTCATATTTGTAATTAACAAGGTATTGTGTAACACCAGTTACAGCTTGCCAGCTAATAATAAGTTTACTTCTAGCAATATTATTAATTACAACAGTTTTTTCAGCAACATTTAAAAAACTTGGGGATGGTGCACGTTGATTTAGTAACGATATAGTTCTTGTTGGTAAAGAAACAGTTGGATCATCAATAAAATCATATTTACCGTCAACATAAGACAAAGCTGTAATTATATAGTTAATATCATCCTGTTCTTCTACTTGAATTACCCTAAATAGCTGAGTTTGTAATGTTGTACTAGATATTAAATATGGAGAATTAACATTTGGTGCTGACGTAAATGCAGAACTTACAGTTAAAACTGCACCTGAGATATTAGATATAGATTTAGATTCTACCGATCCATCTGAAAGAATTACGCTTATTGTTGGGCTATCCGTTAAAGACGGTAAAGTTGTTTGTGCCTCTGCATCAATAGTAATAGTAGTAGTTGTTGCTGCCACAACACGACCACCTCTTCTAGCTCCTGCCCTCACTGGATCGTTTATCTCAATAATGGCTCCAGGTCTGACCACTACACCAGAATCTATCGAGGTTGAAAAAGTAATTGTCTCTGATTCATTTTGTTCAGCAAATAGTATTGCTCTCCCAAGTCTTATTGCCTGACCCCGTGAAGTGCAAGCAAATGCTTTGACTTGTTTTACTGTCCTTCCAACTTTTGTTATAGATGTTGAATCTTCTACAAGTTCAAAATCAATTTCTTTTGAGTCCATATTGAAGTAGCTAACAGAAATAACATTATGACGTTGCTTTAAACTACTTCCTGAGTAACTAAAACCTGATTCTCCTACATTGGCTAAGTTAAATAAATAACTAGCTGATTTTGATTCATCCTGCGATAAAGTTATGCCTCCAGCAGACCATATTGGCATACATCTCATAACACCAGCCAAATCATTTACTGCTGCAAATGCTTCTTTAGGACTTTGAATATTAACATTGCAACTAAATCTAGCTTCCTGACTATTTAAAAGATCAGAAACTAATGCATTAGCGTATTTACTCGCGTGAACAAAACTAAATAAATCTAGGTTACTGTCAACAATATGATTTCCCAAACCATAACGAGTATTTGTAAGGAGATCAAGTAAACACATTGCAGGGCAGTTAGTGTAAACAGCAGCACCCATAGTTCCATTAAAAATATAACCTGGTGGATAATATATAAAACCAAAACTACTTAAAGAACCAAGATTTAAAGCGTCAGCTTCAGCTTGATTCTTTATTACTTGAGGAGTACCAGTACCTGATGCACCAGCACCAGGGATTCTTACTTTTATTCCTCTTATTCTGTACGCTCTTCTTGGGATGCGATTGAATTGTTTACTATCTAAACGAAGAGCAGCATAAGCACTATTATCATAAGTTGAACTGTTATCAATTACTTCTTGAAAACTTGTAAATTGAAAAGCATTTACTCTTGATGATTCAGTACTGTCTGCTGTAACTCGAACTACTCTTATGTCTACAGGAAAAGAACCTGTGATGTTTATTCTATGATCTCTGGCATAAGCATCTGCTGTTCTACCACTAACAGAAGTACTTATAGTATCTGAATATCCACCAGAATTATATTGAACCTGTATTTTGTATTCAATAGTATCTCCTCTAACATCTCCGTCATCTTCAGCTACTTGAATTTGAGGCCAAGTTAAAGTAACAATAACTGCATTTACATCTGTATTTGTAATTTGTCTAGTAACAGAAGCAGAAGTGGTCACAGTAACAGCAACAGCAGTTGGTGATCTGGTTTCTGCTGGTATTCCAGGTAGTGCTGTTTGACTAGACGTGCCAAAACGAGTATCAAACCCAACATCTGCAAAATTAAAATCTACTGCTTGTGGATTAGTACTATCGGCACTAGCTTCTAAAACTGGAGTGTCATCTAAAAATACATCTTTCTTTGCCGCTTCTAAATAAGCAGCAGTTCCCTTTGTTCTTCCCTCTTTTGAGGCTGTTGCAAAACCTTCAATTTCTCCTTCAGATATTAAATCTTGAATAGTAGCAAAACTTCTACTATGTAAAGTATCAGGAGCACGGTAAGGTGCTGGTGGTGGTTTGGGAGCAAAGAAACCTCCAGATCCTTTAATAAGTTTAGGTTCGTCTGTCATGCTTCTACCTGATTAGTGTCTATTGCTGCTGAAATTACAACAGAACCCGTAAATATTTCTCCGTACACTATTGGTACAGGTGTGCCAGCCCTTGATGTGTTTTGCACTCCACTAAAATTAAAGGATAACTGTGGATCTTCTTCTGAATTTTCCAGTTTAGGTAACGGAAATAACAATTCAGATACTCCAGTTAATAGTAAAGAAGCACCAACATAAGCTAATCCTTTGGAAATCATACCAACTTTGCCTAGCCCAATAAATTTACCTCCCTCAAAAGCAGACATTAATCCACCTCCAGCTCCAGGAAAATTTATAAATGATAAACCGATCAATGCTGCACCTAATAATATTTTTCCAAACCCTTTACCAGCACCACTAATTACAGGAATAAAATGTATATCTTGTTTACCCACAGGATAATGTATTTCTTCCTCTCCAATATCACTATCGCCTACTTTAATTTGGTAATATTTTGGGTTCATGTAAGACTCTATGCCTGGAAAATTATAAACTAAAAAACTTACAGCTTTCCCTACTGTTTCAGCTTTTACCTCGAACTCTTTATGTCCAACAAATTTTGCTAATTCTCCATATAGTTTTACTTTACGAAACATACCGATACCTCTTTCCAGTACATTTTAACAACCATTCAGAATAAGGCTCTCTACAAGATAGTCTATCGGTTAAATGATGAATTACATCACCATCAAAAAATAATGCTACATGATTTAAAGTTGGATGCAATATGGACATTAAAAGTACATCACCATTTTGCAGCTTTTCATCATATCTTAGTTCCCTAAAACCTGTTCTCCAAGCACAACTTTCAAATAATGGTTTTTCTAAAAATTCTTGAGGTGTGGTAGGTCTATCCCAATCTTTGAGATGTATATTTTTTTCTTCTCTGTACCAATCTCTAACTAAACTCCAGCAGTCAGTAATACCCCACACCCATTGACGACCCAATAATGGTGGTTTGTATCCACAAGGTTCTAAATATGCCCATTGTTCTGTCTTTGGATTAACAATATACCAAGGTAAATTACTATTTTCGCAACTAATCTTGTCTGCTTGACTAGGAGTAGGTGGTGTTATGGGATGACTATGAACAACACCAACAATTTCACCAGCATTATCTGCTTTTACATAATCTTCTGGGTCAATGATAAAACATTGATGATCTGTTATTGAAAGATTACGACATGGATAATACCTCTCTTTACCCTTAACGTTTAAAAGAAGTCCACAAGATTCTTTTGGATCTTCATATTGAGCATGAAGTAGTGCTTTATATTTCCAAGTCATGCGACAAACGTACCAATAGAAGGAAAATCGCTTCTTGTGCATTGACGACCTGGGATACGAACTCCAGCTAAATCCGTAGGAGCAGCAAGTTCAAATTCAACAACTTCCCTATTTTCTGTTGATTTTCTATCTATAGAATAAATTTCTTGCGGAAATTCTGCTGTATTATCTGCTGTGGGATTATTACCGTCAGCAAAATTAGCAGCATCAATAAATTTTGCTAATGTTCTTATTCTTGTAACTGTTGCACCCGTAAGATCATTACCAGTTGTAGTTTCATTCACACTTAACAATATTGCTGAAATTAGTCCTGTCGCATTACTTATAATTATTTTTGGTCTAGGTAACTGACCTTGTTGAAAAGCAAAACCTGTAGCTTGTATTGGAAATCTAAGATACTCATTACCAGCCCAAATTATTTTTCCATTTGCATTTAAGTTACTACCAGCATGAAATCTGTAAACTGTAGTCGCACCATGCAATGTATTAGATAATTGAAGTGTAAATAATTCAATAATTGCTGATGGATTAATAGATTGCAAATCACTAAAAGTAGCACTTAAAGAAATATATCTAACATCATTATCATAAACTGTCTGACCTATAGAAGTTGCCCAACTTGGTTCACTAGAACCAGTAGTACCAGCAGTAGTTACTTTAAAAAATAATCCAGCACTTGCACTCGTTGGAGCAATAATGTTTCCAACAGATACGCTAGTGTTAGAAGTCCAAGTAGTTGCCATTATGATGCTGGTTCAAATACTTCTCTAAAGGTTGCTTTTATAGTTGCTAAATTAGAATAATTAATTGTTTTAGACCATGTTTCACAAACAAATTGATATGAAGTTGATTCTCTAGGTGGTGTATATGTAAAACTTGCACTATCATTTGCTCTTGCATCTAAAAAAGTTTCAATAGTATCACTTTCTGCTTCTGTAATATTATTCCACATTAACTCATATATTTTTGGATTTTGATTTTGTGGCAACCCAAATACAAGACGGTGTTCATATCCATCTGCAAAGCGAACAGTACGAGTTAATGGTGCAGATTGTTTTTGCAATCCATAACTAGCCTCAACTGCTGGAAATGTAGCCATTATGCAAGCAATCCTCCTGGTCTTTGCTGCTGTACTATTTCAGATTGTACTGCAACTGATATAAGACGTCCTAGTTCTTTGCCTTGTGCTTCATCACCTTGTACAGAGGTTCCACTAGCATCTACATTAACTACAATATTACCAACACCACCAGTAGCTTGCACTCCAAGTTTCCCATTAGAACCACGTTTAAGGGGCATAATCGCCTCAGCACCTGCCTCACCCATTAAACCCATTCCGTTCTTCATCTGAAAAACGGTAGGACGTGAGACTATGCCCCCATAGGCATATTTTTGTACTTTACCATCAACAAATGCATTACCATTTGCACTTCCAAATAAGCCTGTTAAAAAATTAGTAAAGGGTTGAGTAATAGTTTGTTGTATAGCTATACGTGCCATATCAGCAATAATTGAATTAGCTAAGTTTTTAAAATTTAATTTACCTGTCATAACAAAATCTACTAATGCATCCTCCATACCTTTTATTCCTTTAACAACAACATCTGCCATAGATTCTTGTATTGTTTTTATACTATCGTTAAAAGTTTTAAGCTTAGATTGCATTTGACCACCAAAAGATTTTGTAATTTCTTCTGTAAATTCTTGTACGCTTTTTGTACCTTTACTGAAATATGTAGCAGGTGCATTTTCTTCACCTGTAAAAATTTGTTTGAATATTTGCATATCTTTTTTTAATTGCTCATTTGTTTCTGTCAGACCACCACCTAATGCATCACCAACACCAGCTAAGTTTCCTTGACGTAATTGATTTAAGGCACTAATTATAGATTTGATTGTTGTTGATAAAAATCTAAAACCAGCAACCACTGTAAATACAGAACTTGATATTATTTTTAGCCCAACTTCTATACCTTTAAAAAACGCATCAAAATCTTTATCTGAGCTAAGTATATTACTAAACATTTTTACTAAATTATTTAATGTAGGTAATAATGCATCTGTGAGTTGTTTTCTAAATCCATCAAACCTTATTGCTAATACTGCTATTTGGTCATTAAAAAATTCTGCATTTTGTGCAAATTCATCCGATACTGCATAGTTAAATTCTTCTAATGAAGCTGCACCACCATTAAGTAAATTTATTAAATTAGCCCCTGACCTACCAAATATTTCCATAGATATAGCTGCTTTTGTTGCACCATTTTCCATAGTCGCAAACCTATCTGCAACTTCTCCTAATACCTGTTCGCTTGTTTTCAATGTGCCATCTGTACCTCTTACAGATATTCCTAATGAATCAAAACTATCTTTATAAGTAGCAACACCCTGGTCTGCTTCCCTCATTGATTGTGCTAATCTTTTTAACCCTTTGTCTATAGTTTCTTGACTAACACCTGCTAATTTACCTGCGTTTACATAAGCCTGTAATGTATTAGCTGCAATACCAGTTTGATCTGCCATTTTACCGAAACTGTCTGCACTATCTATTGCACCTTTTACAAGTCCTACAAATGCACCACCAGAGACTATCAAACCAAATGTTGCAAATGTCTTATTAAGGCCACCCATTGCAAGCCTTAAATTTTTTACTTTACCTGATACACCCTGCATAGAGTTACCAAGTCTTTTTATAGAAGCTGCACCTACAGTTTTTGCTGCTACTACTAAATCAAACTTTGCCATATTATTTATCTCTATTTAATGCTTGTAATACTGCTGCTTCTAGGATTTGTAATTTTTCTAGCATAGCAACAGTATCTTCTACTAAATACAGTTTAATCATTTCTAAGACAGATGTATAGTCTAACCCAATAATTCCACTTATTCCTACACGCCATTGTGTCTGACAACGTAAAAACATTTGTACAGTTTCCCAATTTTGTGGATATACATAATAATTATTATCTATTTCTTTTTTTTCTACTTTTATACCTAATACTGCATCATCTTCTGCTGTTTTATCAATGACAGTAGAGCCAACAGCCCAATACTCACCTGCCCCTATTAGTTTTTTTCAAAAATCTGTTGATTAGATTCCATAAATGCATAACCTACAGCAGTAGCAAAACCTCTAACTTCACATAACTTATTAAGGTTAGATTTATTAAATTCTACCTGTGTACCATCTGCTGTTTCCATATCTTCCCAACCAACTAATATTTCTTTTGTAACATCGATATCTTCAATTTGTTTATCTTCTACCATTTTTACCATTTCTTTAAATCTTGATTGAGTAATATTTTTAAATAAAGCAGTAAAGACTTCTGTATGTACAGTTCCATCTTTATTTACATTAACTTCTACTTTCCATTTATAAGAAGGACTCTGATCTAAAACAAAAGGCATAAAAATCTAGTAACTATTTACTAGGGTATACCCTTTTTTATGTATAGACAAGGCTAAATTCATTATTAGCTGAGGCAGTAGGTGTTGCGTAATATGGAAGGCTTAACATTTGTATACCATCTGAATCTTCATAAGTTGGCTGCCCTAAATCACTTTGTGGACAAGATACAGATACTTTATTACCTGCAACAGTTCCATGTAACCATGTGTTTGTGCCAGTTGATGTGCCAGTATAATCTGTAAAAAAGTTATGGGCTGATAATGCTACAGCTTCTACTACAAGAGTACCAGCAGGTTTACGGTCTGTAATTATTACTTCTTTTGTACCACCTACTAATTCTCTATAAATTACTTCATTATTAAAATCTAATGACCATGATTGTAATGCTGCAGCGTAACCAAAAATAGCAAAGTTAGATGTACTGCCATTTTTAAATATTAATGGTGATGCCTGATTACTAATAGTTGGTGAAGGTGCTGCAGTATCAGTAGGTGCGTTAAATATACCTGTTAGTGAAAATGAAATTGTAGGTATCTGGTTTACTTCACAGTTAATACTAAAAGTACCCCTACAACCTGTAACCATATGTCTAACACCATCATAATTAACAAACAAAGTAACACTATCAGTAGGTGTAGTTACTGGAGCATAAGTAACAGTATTTCCACCCGATATAGTTTCAGATAATGCACAGGCTTTTAATATTGCTCCATACTTAGGTGCTGTACCTGCTGTACCTGACCCCGACATTTCCACACTAAAAGCTACATTAACTCTTGTATTAGCAGGGATGACTTCATAATTACCCATATATGGCCTTATCAAATCTCTACTGACTTCATCACTAACTATAGGTTCTATATTTAATTCAGTAACCTGTATATAATTTGCTGAACCAGTTGGTGAAGGGTTTGTGCCATAACTAGATTCGGCTTTTGCTAACAAGCTCCTTAATTGTTGTCTTTTAGGCATTGTTAATTTTTGTCAGTATATTTATATAATATAGGGTTTTAGCAATAAACACCATCTATTGCGTTAAATCATCAACTTCTGTTCTATATCGCACTATATATTCAACACCAATAACACCGCCTGGCTGATCCGCATCTAGCAATTCAAAAGAAGTATCAGATGGTTGTACATCTATTGCTAAATTATTTACTGTTAAATCTGCCATTATTTTACTATGTAAACTTTCAACAGTTGTATCTGCCACACTATCAGGTATATTACCTCTCACTATTACACTTACTCTTACTGTAAGAAAATGGTCAAGAGTAGGTAATGATGTATTTTGTTCAACAGTATCACTAACAGGTTCTAAAATTAATGCAGGTGATTCACCTCTTGTTAAAGGTACTGTTCTACTTCTATAAATACGTGTACTAACTCCTGTTGTATTTGCAAGAACTGTAAGAAGCCTTGCCATTATTAATTCTCTTTTGGTAGTCATGTTTTTTGAATACTGATTTCACAAAAAATACCATCATCTAATTTTCTTAATTCTCTAACTGTATATTCAACATCATCAACTGTAATAGTTGCACCTGCTATCAAATCACCAAAATCACTAGCTTTTGCAGTTAGTTGATAATCTGTACTTACAATTTGATTACCTGCCAGTACTAAATCTGGTTGCTCAAAAATTACTTTAGCTGTAATAGTATCTGATGTACAATTCACCCCAAAATCGTTAAGGTATGCAGATTGTGTTGTACTGTCTTCAACTAATGCCATTTACTTTTTAATAACAGTTTTCTTTACCTTAGGTTTTGGTGTATAGACTTCTGCTCTTCCCATAGAAATTAATAATTGTGCATCTGTTTCTGACACATCATAAGTTTGCCCTGTTTCTAGACTTATACCACTAGCACAAACATTTTTTAAACATTTTACTTTCATAAAAAAAAGGGGTTGTTACACCCCTTATAGTAAACCAATTATGTGGTTACGTCTAAGATTGCAGCAAATGATTGTGCGTGTCTAACAGCAACGTCAAATGCAACTACACCTTTTATTGATACAAGGTTCTTTGCAAAGTCGTCACTATCTTCACCTGCAGTTATCTCAATACCAGAACCAAATAATCCTAATATTGCCTGTGAGAAGTCACCCATAACAACAGCAGAACAAGAACCAGAAGTAGAACCTTTTGTAAGGTTGCTAGGTACTTGATTTGTCATAGCTAAAGGATACCCATTAACAGCAACAGGTGTAGACCCTCTTCCAAGTGCTTGTAAGTTGTTGTTAACAAGATACTCACCACCAGATGTTTTTAGTTTCTTAATAGCACCTAATACTTTAGCGTTAGTTACATAAGAAATAGAATCAGCATTTACAGCAGCATTATCTTCCATCATGGCTGTTTCTAGGTCAACTAATGCATCTACTGTAATAGCACCACCATTAGTTCCCATAGCAACAGAACCAATACCAGAAGTTTGCATAATACCTGTAGGCTGACCTGATGAACCAGTACCGTTAAGTATTCCTAAATCAAGTCCAAGATTAATACCGCCCAAAATGTCAGTTCTAACCAAATCTTCAATACCAGGTGTTGCTTGTATAAGCATATTTCTGGAAAACTTAGATAGTGTACCTAATGTTTTAGGTGTCATTGAAATCTGGTCAAATGTACTTTCTGCCTGAGATAGTGCAGCAGTTTCACTTGATAGATAGCCAGTAGAAGCCACACCTGATCTTCTAGGTATCGCAACATCACCAACAAGACCTGATAATGTTTGTACACCTAGACCAACCATTACTGTGCTGTTTCTTAGTGCTTCAATAAAGTCATCAGCTAATAAATCTGTTGCTACGATGTTTCCACCAGTTGTTGCACCAGATGTTACGTATGTTGCCCTTTTTGCTAATGCACTATAAGGAATAAACAAAGATTGGCTGCTGTTTGATCTTTGTGAATCTTTTGCAATCTGCTGTGAAATTTCTTTTGCAAAACCAGATGCCTTATCTGACCAATCATTAGTTAAAAGACCTCTAATACCAGATGTAATTTTGTAATCTCTAGCATACTGTTCTTTTTCTTTTGGTGATAACTGCTCTTCAATAGGCTTTGCAGTTACAACAGGTTTGGCATCTATTCTTTCTAGGATTGCCTGTCTGCAGGAATCTACAGAAGAACCATTATTAATTAGTTGATCAGCTAAATCACTAAAACCACGCTTTTCACACATGGAGTTAATTTCTCTAATTCTTGTGCGTTCTGCGGATTGAGCTTTTTTAGTAGCTTCACTACGCACAACTTCTAGATCAAGTTGTTCTTTTTCCATAGTTAGTTGTTTTTTAGAATTTGACGGTTGTGCGTCA
>Ga0181402_1000098_pt1 | contig 29172 bp, 52 predicted proteins | sample 25SPOviralmetaG_FD_130131 | JGI IMG/M metagenome (GOLD analysis project Ga0181402, IMG submission 130131) | Marine viral communities from the oligotrophic San Pedro Time Series (SPOT) site, San Pedro Channel, CA, USA - 25 SPOT_SRF_2011-08-17 | ecosystem: Environmental > Aquatic > Marine > Strait...
TATGTTTGAAACCAAATATTCTTTCAAAGTTATCACCGATACAATGAAATAGTTTTTTTCTATTTCTAAAATTTAATTCTGTATCATTTAGAATTACATCTTCTATATACTCTTTGAAGTTTGTTCCTTTTTGAAATGCTCGTTTCTCTTGGTCACATACCTCATCTGGTAAGTGTCCACGAAATGCTTCAGCAAGTGGTTTCTTCCATTGGTTTCCACTATTATCTAATACTGGTTGTGTAAGGTTAGTAGTGTAATCTAAAAAATCTAAATCGAAGAATGGACATCTTAATTCTATTGTTCCATAATTCATAAAGATATTATTTCCACGAAGTAAATTACCATAGTATTGTTTCTCAAATAATTTCTTTCGTACATCACTCCAATCGGGTTTCTTACTGAACATTCTGAATGTACCATATGAACCATACGATTCATCAGAACCCTCACCACTAAACGCAACCTTAACACCATCCTCTGCCATTTTCTCGGCAACATAACTTTGTAGAATACCAACTTCCATTTGGACTGTTGATGGATATTCTATAACCTTTATTGTTTCTAAAAATTTTCTTTTTAATTCTTCTGGGTCTCTTGGTATCTCAACCTCAACCAATGGTACATTGATATGCTCTGCAACCATTCTTGCAAACATTAAATCTCTTGAATCCTCATCGAACTTGACTGTATAAGATACGATATCAGGTACTTTCTTACTTAACAAATAAGTAATAACACTTGAATCAATACCACCACTTAAACAAGTTGCAACTTTAACATCACTTAATAATCTTTTCTCTACTGCGGTATCTAACAACTCATAAGTTTTTTTATTAACCTCATCTTGGTCAAACTCTTTTTCTTCAAATGGTGTCCAAGTAAAATAGTAATCTTTATCAATATGTACTGAACCAGTTATAGTGTTTATTCTCACTACTGAATTTTTTGGAACAAACTTACATTCTGCTTGTGGTAATATTTTTAGAATTGATTTCATTTCAGATGCAATTAAAATATTTGTATCATTGTTATAAATGTATAATGGAATCTTACCAACCCAATCTCTTGATATAACTAACTCATTAGTTAATGAGTCATGTAATACAAAACTAAACATACCCTCTAATCTTTTTAGTTCATTCTCTTTGTATAGATATAAAATTATTTCTGAATCACTATTACTAAAAAATGTATAACCTCGTTCTTCATATTCTTTTCTTAATTGTGGATAGTTCCATATCTCACCATTAACTACAAGTGCATAATCATTCCAAATAAATGGTTGATTTCCTGCTTCACTTACATCATTTATACTTAATCTATTATGGCCCAGGTGTACATTACCACACTCAAAAATCTCTCGATTATCCCTACCTCTGTGTTCAATTTGAAGTAACATATCGTGTACAACTTCATCACTATGATTGACCGTACTAACTATTCCACACACGAAGTATCTCCTTTACATTTTTCTTTTCATTATTCATATCACCAAGATGAACTGAACCACCAATTGTTGTAACTCGTTTTAATTTTAAATCTGCTTGTTCACATAAGAACTTACCCATCTCACATAACGCAACCCAATCAGCATAACCACTCTTACTAATTCTCATACTTCTAAAAAAAGCTGTAAGATACAATCCCTCTTTACGCGGTTTCAAATCAACCGATAACAAACATGGCATTCCTGCCATAGTCTTTCTACCATCGGATTTGGGGTCATATATGCTCATCGCTATGGTTTTACTATTCTTATGCTCTTTCAATCTTTTGATAGTTTGTTCCACTTGATTAAAACTATTATCCCAATTAATCATTCTACCCCAATATGTTTTGTTCCATTTTACTGAAGTATCATTTTGTTGATATTGTAACTCATCCATAAAAGGATGTGTTGTTGGTGGTACAAATGTAACCGATGATGCATAATCAATTCTATCATTACCAAATACATCTCTGAAGATACCATCAAACTTCGGGTCTGTATCAAAGTTATCTTCTATCTCTACACTCATATTAATAGATTCATTCATCACATCTTTATTACCATTCTCTAAAAGATACTCGTGTGATTTTATCCAAGCATCTGTTGGTGAGTTTGAATTAATTACTATCATGATTTGTAGTACACAAATATAGGTTCAAATTTATAAACATTATTCTCGTGTTGTACTGAGTTTAATATTCCTGTCTTACTTGGGTCTAACCCAATCATTCTTGTCATTAGCATTTTTAGTTTACCTTTATATTCACAACCCAACTCTTCAAGTATCTTTCTACTATCACCCTCTAAATCATAATAAGTGTTAGCACCAATCTTAATAGAAGCGATATTCCAAAGTAGGTATCTATCATTTTTTAGATATTCATATGCGGTTGTGAGTGTTGGTCTAAGAAAATTATCAACCCAGTCTTCATATTGACTATACGCCTTAAAAGATTGATTCTCATCTTGTGAGTATTGCTCTCTGTTAAAGTATGGTGGTGATGTGAAAACTAAATCTAACTTGCCCTTATACGCTTGAAAGTTAGAATTGTTCCCAATTAATTCACTACCCTCTCTATAAACATCATATGTATTACTTTGTTTTTCTACATCAAAGAACTGAGTAAATGTTTCAGAAAAATTATCTACACAATTACTATTATAGAAATCAGCAACTGCTTCGTATCTACCGAAGTTATCTGGATTAGGGTCTGTACCAACATAATGTATCTTCTTACGAGAACTCATTGCTCCTAAGATTCTACCACCCCACCCACTACTTGGGTCATAGATATGAAACCTTTGGTCTTGATTATCTATATGGTCTGTAAATTTTTCGTACAATAGTTTTGCTGTAAGTGGTGGGAAGTTAACTGCTGGTTGTCCACATGCTAATCTAAACACTTGTAATATCTTTGGAAAGATACCAATAGTTTTATCATAGTGTCTGATTAGATATAAGAACTCAGTTACTTTACCAGTCTTACTTGTTTCACTTGAAACTATATCTGGTATATTACTTAATTGTGTATCATTCAAGTAACCACTATCTTTACAATCTTGTACTTCTTCTGCAGTTAAGTAAACATTTCCATGTCCTTTAAACTCTTCATTCATAGTACCATAATTACCGACTGTACTTTTCTTTACTCTTGCAAGTACAAATCTTGTATCTGAATACTTACCAATAGAAACTTTACCATCATGTACATTCTTAATAAATTCTTTACCACTCTCACCATTCCAAAAAGGATTCTCATCTTTCTTGGTTACGATACTTCTACTCCAACTATACATAGAATCTTTCTTTACTGCTCTACGCATAATGTGAACAAACTTATCTTCTAACTCTGGGTCACCAAAGTGGTCATAGATAGATAATCCATTATCGGCTGATGCACCAATACTGATTTTTGTTTTTAACATTGTTGGAAAGAATTGATTTACACCAGATGCATCTTTATTGAAGTTCTTAATTATACCAAGTGATTCTTCATCACCAGTATTATCTTCAATTAAATAATCACATGGATTACCTTTTAACTTTTTAAATTTGGTAATCAACCCATCTTCATTTTTACCAATGACAGGTGGTGTACCATGAACATCCCATTGTTCAGTAACTTCTTTACGAAGTAATCGTGCCCATTCTGTGAATTCATCTGCACTCATTTGCAGAAGTTTGTGATATGTCGTATTTGATTTAAACTCAGAGAAACGACTTCTCTCATAAAACCATTTTTTCAATGTAACTCCGTTATTGTTTAATAATAAATATAATCTTAATTCGCGTTATTCAATACTAAATTTGTTTTCATGATAGTTGCACTCTCAACCTTGTAAGGCTTGGTGCCAGGCGATTCGAGAATATCAATACGATTAACGAATCGCTTGTTCATAGTATCTTTGACTTGATACACCCCATCCTTTTGACCAGTTCCCTTAAGAACAATGAAATCACCATAATCCAAGAAACCACCATGTCGTTTCAAAAGATTTCTACTAACCGCTATGAATCGGTACTCACTAGCTTTGTGTACCCTTATACGCGTTCCATCCGCGAGAATGTTCGGTGTAGAATCAGTTTGAGACGAAACAGGATGATACATTGTTACTGTCACTTCCATTCCCTCAAGTTTGAATTCCTCAACTATAGATATTAATCTTTCGTTTTCGGCTTTCATTGTTCGAACTGAGTCCTTGTGGAACTCCTTGTAATTGTCAAAGATAACTGTCCAAACATATGTGTTAAACACTAATATGGTTGAAACTATCAAAAATGTTTTTAAATTTTTCATAATGTTTTCATCATGAAGGTCTTCATACACACTCATATATAAATATCTCCTTTCGCGAGATTAATTCAATTTATTTTTAACTTTTTTGTGGAGCTGGGGGGAGTCGAACCCCCGTCCAGTCTACCTATCATATTAAGTCGTTTACAACTTTAGATGGTTCCGAATGTGTCACCAACAACCCTTGTCAAGTTATATACAGGTCTTGAAAACTGGTAGTTTCTTTAATCACTAACTTCCCTCTAACTAAAGTGAGTTCTTTTCAGATTTATGAACCCGTTACCCAATATCTGAGTCTTGGAACGAGCCTTACACATTAAGCGTAAGCGAAATTAGCAGTATTGCCAATTAATCAAAGTGAACCTTTTGTAGCGAGTCTTGCTCAAACTCCGTTGCACTTAAATACGAAACAGCACCTGTCGATACCAAGCAGCCCCATATTTTAATCGATTTCATCTGAATCCCAATCATCAATTATATCCTCTTCACCGAGAGTAATATAAGTATCAAGGACATCGATTAAATCCTCAACAAGATTCCAATCCTCTTCATTGTATGCCTTTACTAACTTTTCTTTAATTTCCGCTAAGCTCATATTCTACTCCTATTTTAAATTTGTAGTACTTCCTACCTTTGATATCATTGTAATCGAAGATATTAGTAAGTATCAACTTATCAGATAATTTCCAATTTAATTGAGCATAATCTTCCATATCAAATCTACTCTCACCTGTTAGTCCATCATGAAAATAATAACCATCCCATTTTGCTTCTAATGATAATGTACCATTGATTTCTTTTTTCTTTTGTATACCCATCGATAAACCATTTTCAAATTTATCATCTGAATATAAACCAGTATAACCAATTGAGTACTCACCATTACGATATCGAATATCTGCTTTACCATATTGTAAATCACGAGATGTTTTATTAACATATTGTGGTTTAAAATAAAAGTTCTTAGGTTCCCATTCAAACCATACTTCATCATCAATATAAGATTGTCCTAACTCTCGTTCCCAATCTCTTTTGAAGTATATGTTTTCACTCCTAAATCCAAGAGCAATTTCATAATCATCTTTGGTGATTGAATCATCGTTAGGTGTTCTCGCACTAAACGAAGTGAATAAAACTAATCCACTTAATAAACTCTGTAATATCATCTCATTATCCTATCCAATTCAACCCATGCTTCCATCCCTTGAGAAAATTGATACATCATATATAATAAGATACATCCTGCTCCAAGTTTAAGACTTGTAATTATGATATCAAATATCATCTCTACCTTTGGGTTCATTTACTCTTTCTCCTTGTGTATCTTCTTCTGGTCTTTGTATCAGTTCTTCTTACAACTTTTCTTTTCTTCTTGGGTTTCTTACCAACAAGAATCTCAGTTAGAAGTTCACATGCTTCTATAAATGTCATTATATGACCTCTACGATTTTAGATTCTTTAACTACTTTAACTTCAAATGAGTATGGTGAATCTTTTAACATCTCATTTACTTTTGCTTCAGCAACACTTACTGAATCACACTCAACTAAAAATGCTCTACGAGTTCTTTTTTCTCTCGTACCATTCTTTGTTGGTATCTCTTCTACGAATACTACTTGTGCTTCATAATACATTATGTATCTCCTTATATTTGTTAACGGCCAATTCTTTCATCTTTGCTTCGACCATAATATCAACCTCTTGACCATAGGTATCAATATAATCCAACACATAATCTGAATGTGCTTGTGGTCTAATTTTTGAATCTTCTTGTTCAATACTTCTTGATTCTGAATAGTGAACTGCTGGTTTAATATCACCCCATGTGGAACCTGCTAGTTCTAACGCTTCTTGTTCCGATAAACCACCATCACAAAATCTGTGGTGATGATAATCAAACACAATAGGGATATTAATTCGTTTGTATATTCCATCGTATAACTCCTTTACTGAATACATTGATGCCTTATCGTCGTTCTCGACTGTCAATCTTGTTTGTACACTTTCTGGTAACTTGTAAAAATTATCACAGAATCTATCCATTGCAGATTCTTTATCTCCGTAAACACCACCAAGATGAATGTTAATCTTGTTGTATGGTGTACGAGATAATCCCATCATATCCATAACATCACCATGTATTGTTAGGTCTTTTACACAATTATCAACAACATGATTATGTGGTGATACTAATACATTGAACGGACCTGGATGTGTGGTCAACCTAACTCCATGTGTTGTTGCCATTGTTCCAGCAGAATGTAACCATTGTTTAATCTCATCGATATCTTTTAGGTCATCCCATTCATACTCAGTTTTCCATGGCGTGATATCACTACTCATACGATAGAAATCAAACCCATTCAATACATTCCATTGTACTATCTGATTTAAATCTTTTACATTTTGTAGGATAAGTTCTGAAGCATAATCAACACCTTTATCATCAAAGGTTCTACGAATCATACTACGATTTGTTGTGATAGGTTTTGTACCTCTTGGCTTGTTACCATACTTAGTAGGATAACTCAATGCCATATTGATACATGCATAACCAATTTTGTTATTTACCATTCTTCATTTCTCCCAAAGTCATTTTTTTCAATTCTCATTTTTAAGTGTTTCTTGTATTGATACATAAAATATATATGTTTCAAATTTCCCAAATACCAAAGTATTTTTCTAATAGCGTTCATTAGCAGGTGTATCATATTCAATTAATCCAGTCATTTCTGATGATGAACGAATCTTTTTACCTAAGTTCTGAACGAACTCTATATCTAATTCACTACATACTTTTACCTCTGGTGAATTACTAGCATCTCTATCACCACCATTACAAAAGATTAATTCATCCATTGGTTTAAATCTATGTATCATACGAATGGTTTCCGTTACTGATTTATCTTCATCAATCGATAAGATAGCTTCATCAACCATATCTAAATGATATACAATTTCTAATCTATCTTTTTCAGCCATAAACTCATCACCCTTTTTCTTCATACATTGTTCGTGATTGTTTACAATTACAATTAACTCATCTGCCATCTCTTTAGCTAATTTAAAATACTCAATATGACCTACATGAAGTGGGTCAAAGTATCCACTAACTATTGCTGTCTTTTTTCTCGACATCTGTCTTTTTCTCCTTGTTTTTCTTACCAAATATTTTATCCCAATTATCAGAATACTTTTTGTAATCTGATGTTCTTGGTGCTGAACCTTTTGTGGTTCCTGAATCATATATTGATTTCTTCTTACTCATCCTAAATCCTCAAATAACAATACATAAATTGCTATTAAACATATACCACCAACTATAAGTGATATTATAATTTGAAATAAATTCCATATCAACAACAACATTATTGTTTACTTTTCCAATCGTCATATAGTTCCCATCTATCTTCTGATAAAAACTTCTGAGCCTTCTTCCATTTCATCTCTGTAACAACATGTCCGTTCTCAATTAATTTAACAATCTCGTTACGGCCAATCTTTTTTGTATCTCGTCTGTAACTTCCAATCTCAATCTTTCTGTCAAATATAGTAGTACCATTTAAATGGTCAATCTCATGTTGTACACATATCGATTCAAGACCATCAAACCTCATAGTACCTTTTACATTATCTGATTTCACTTCTACGATTTCATATCGTTTAGTGTTTACGCCTTTTTTCGGATAACTTAAACAACCCTCATAATAACTTATCTCGTTTTCTTTTGAGATGATTTTTGGGTTAATGAGAACCAAAGGTTCAGTAACATTGACAACGGCCACTTGTGCATCAATTCCCACTTGATTAGCTGCCAACCCAATACCGTCCCCTCTTTTGTTAAGTATCTGAAATAGTTCTGTTGCAATAGAGTTTCCCTCTTCAACTGATACCTCTCTAAGTTTCTGATTAATTAAAGGATTTTCATCCTTAAGACAATTTATAACCTTACGCAATATTACCTCTCAATTAAATAACCTTTTAAATAATCACGAGTCATCTTATTCTCTACTTTCATTCGCATCTTATAATCCTCGAATGATTCACCCTCTTGTCTCTTAGGCCCTTGTAGAATTCCACTAATCTGAACTCGTGGGTCTTCGTTCTTCTTCCTCTGTTCCTTAGTTTGGACAGGATGTATAAATTCACTACCTTGCATTCTTTAACTCCTTTACTTTGTTCTCGTATAACTTAGCATCTGAATCATTCAGTGCTTTAAACTTAGTACCATCTTTCAATGTGTACCACTTGTAACTATCCCATTGGGATTTATTCTTAGCCATGTATTCTCCTATACTTTATGGTTTAGAAAATCTTGTTGTTTCTTGGCAGCCTTTTTAAGAGCTTGTTTCTCTTTGTACTTGGCTACAAGTATCTGGTCTTTAGTACGCCTCTTGACCTTCTTCTTAGGTGGTTTCACCTTAGTAGGTTTAAGTGTACCCTTTAACTTAGGCATCTCTTTACCTTTGTGAAATACATTACCATCCTTATCTACAAACTCAGCCATCCAATGCCAACCAGCGGGACGACCTGTAGGTTTGTATGCTGGTTTAGTGTTCTTCTCAAATTCCTCTGGATACATTTTATGTAACCTACCCATCAAGGCCCTATCACCAATTACTTCTTTCACATCAGTACTTACATTCTTGACTGGTTGACCTGTGATTTTACAATCCATATATGCCACCCCATCAATAAAGTAACCACCATTATCTTCAAATGTTTTCTTACTCATGTAACTCTCCTTTTCTAAGCTTCACCGATTGAACCTGAAGCGATTCCCTCAGTCATTAAAAATTTAATAAAATCATCTTCCACACCTTTAGAAGCTAATTTCTCCATTGTCTTTTCCATCTGTAAATCTATCTCAATTAATTCATTAATTAAATCATAACACAAATCTGCAGCCGTACCTGCACCTGCCTTTGCTGATTCTGCTTCAATTGCTTCTATTCGTTCTACTAACTTTCTAATGTTCATTTAACTCTCCAAATTTTGAGTGCAGGACTGGATTCGAACCAGCGAATAATGGATTTGCAATCCACCCCATTAACCAACTCTGGCACCTGCACGGCCCTCTGCCTGTGCCACTCGTTGTTGTAACTTCTTATTCTGTGTCTCAATAATATGTTTACAATACTTTCGTTTAAACTTTCTACGATATGTGAATGCTGGACAATCACAACTCCATTCGATTCGTGATGGGTCGAAACGGATATCGTACTTTTTACCTTTGATGGTGTAATGTTCCCAGCCGTAATCATCTACAACTACACCATCGAACACTTCTATAATATAATCTATTATATTCTGTTCCATACTTTTAAATATTACCTAAGTATAATAATAATCCAAAAACAAAGAATATCCAAAGTAGTGTTACGCCTTCGAGTATTCTGTAACCAATAAGTTTCCAACCCCTATATTCCATATGCAAACTCCATCTTACCAATTAAATAATCTTCTTCCGATGGAACTGAAGTACCACACATCCTATTGGTCATGTCGTTTTCTAAATCTTCCATCAAAGAACTTTGACCTTCTTTACTCATCCAATTAAACCTATGGAAATGAGTACCCTCAGAATCAACTCTCCACATCTCAACTATCTTAATCTCATCAGAGACTGAAGAAAAGCAATACTCAACAATGAGTTTGTTTCCCTCGAAGTTTGTGGATGAATCGAACTTACCAAATGTCTTTTCAAAAGTGTATGTCATATTTTCTCCTTAATTAATACCCCTTAATATAAGGCTATTTGCCTATACATGTCAAGTGTTTTTTTCATTTTTTTAAAACTTTTTTTCTAATCTTAGTAGGTAATGCCTGTAAGTTAGTGATATCATTAACGATACGAGTTTTAGTCATCATAGTAATTTTATCATCTTTATACAATTCTTTAAGATAATCTAATGCAGGAAAGTAACCATTATCCATATAATAATTAATACAACCCCATACAACTAACCGATATGGTTTGGATTTATTCTTAAGTGGTTTACCCTTTGGCCCGACAGGATTCTTGGGTTCGAACTTACCAGCTTGATAATCTTTTAACCACCTATCCCATGAATTATCAGCATAAATACCTTTGGCAGTACGATTACCACCAACACTTCTTCTATCCATTTTCTTAAGATTGTTGGATGCAGTTTTAGATACAGGTTGTACAAATGCACCAGTCTTATGTGGATAAACTACATGGGCCGAATACTTCTCAGTATCCGAACACTCTATACATTCCTTATAGCCCAGATGATATCTATGGTCATCTACCTTGTTATCACACTTGGTACAAATCAATTAAAAATCACCTGGTGCTACTTGGAAAGTATTAAGACCTAAGTCTCTCCACATCTTTACAACTTTATCCCTATCATCAACTACAAGAAAGACATCGTTGATATCCACAAAGGTATCTAACATTTTTTTCTTGAGTATGTCATCAGGCATAAACCTCATATCGAAAGTGGCTGGATTACCATCGGCAATCGGCCAAGAGTGGTCTTTGAACTTATCTGGTCTAAGAACCAAAAGGTCAAAAGGTACATCGTGTTTCTGTAACCAATCTTTAGTCGCGAAGAAACCTCTATCGTTCCTACCCGAAAAGATTACAACTTTGAAACCATCGGCGTGGAACATCTGTGCCATCTTGATGACTGGAGCATTAGGTGTATCCCAATGAAGAATAGAATCTGGCGAAGCAAATATATCCCAATTAAGTTTACCATTAGGTTTTACTGACCTATCTCTCCGAACATCAATATTAGCAAGAGTACCGTCTAAATCAAATATGACTGTTTTCTTGTTCATAATATCTCCTTTATTCATACTTGAATATAAGGATAAAACATAATACAAGTCAAGAAAAATCGTGCATTATTTGAAATTAATTTTTTTGCCAATAATCTCCATATCGTGGGTGTTCGTATTGTGGTTTATCTAACCACTTACTTAAAGTTACTTCTGCCTCTACATCATCGAGATGCCAATCACTATACCTATGTAGTAATTCAGCAACGATTGGATGTCGTACCACATCACTCATAGTAAATCGTGTAAATCCACACCCATAAAGACCTGTGAATCGTTTGATACTATCTTCCAATCCATTCAATCCATTACTCTTCAAATCACTCTGCATTAAATCACCACTTACGATATACTTAGAACCCATTCCAATTCGTGTAAGAAATGTTTTAACTTGAGATGTTGTAGAGTTTTGTGCTTCATCTAACATCACTATTTTGTTTTGTAGTGTTAATCCTCGCATGTATGCTAAAGGAACAACCTTTATAATTCCTGCTGACCGTAAAACATCTAGCCTTTGTTTACCAATTAATTGTTCCATATTATAATATACAGATTGCATAAATGGTTCTGTCTTCTCATCAATATCACCAGGTAGGTATCCCATCTTTTCACCATCAACTTCCACCAATGGTTTAGTAACAATGATACCATCATAGTTATTGTGTTTATCAGCAAGATTCTTTAGTGCCCAATATGTAGCAATATATGTCTTACCACAACCTGCAGGGCCAATACAAAAACTGATAGTATTTGATTCTATCGTATCATAGAAATTTTCTTGATTTTTGTTTTTGAATTGAACATCCCATTTGATTCTCTTGAGTTGCGACATCGCTTGTCGGTGATTGGAACACTCTTGATTAGATACAACCTTTGTAATAGTATTAACTTTTCGTTTATTACTCATAGTAACTTTTCCCCTTAATGTTGGTTAAAGTGTAACTTGGGTTCTTACTAATAAGTATAATATATACTTGCTGTTATTAACAAGTATATACGATTATTTTATTATTCTCTTTGTTAAATCCTTTATGATTTTAATACCACCTCTTGCTGTAGGTGTTGTATCAACACTCTCTTCTTCTACTTCGACAGGGTCGGAAAATATTTCAAGTGATTCCTCAACCTTTGGTTTTTCCTCACCATACATCTCCCAAAACTTCCACCATGATTTTGATTTTGGTTTAGGTGATTCGATAACTCCATTCTCTTCTCTAAGCATTAATGCCTGATTAAACGCTACTACTAACATAACAGCTAATGGGTCAAAGACGAATATTAAAATAAAGATAAAGAACTTTACAACACTATCTACATCAGTATCAAATGTTCTTGCAAGATATATTGCTGGTCCTACATCTACACCAGTCTCAACTAACCCAACTTTTAAATCACCAATCTCACCTTTAACTCTGAGTATCTCATCGTTAACAGATTGGATTCTTGGATTATAATCGTTACGAAGTTTTCGTTTAGCAGTGATATAGTTATCAGGTAAATCCTTTACTTGGATATCTAATTCTTCTTTTAAGAATACTTTATCCTCAAGTAATTGGTCTAACCTATCTTCATATGCTATCAACTGATTTGATTGTTTTTCGAATGTTACCGTCGCACCTTGATAGGCGTTAGATAGGTAACCAAAAATTCCAGCAGATGTAATTAACACTAATGTTATTACTGCTGTCATAAGATATGTTCGTTGGAATATATTTATCTTATCCCAATATCGATATAGAAATGCTGCAGTAACCAACTTACCAAATTCTAACGAACCTGCCATGATGATTACACTTAATGCTGCTCCAGCAAAAAGTTTACTTAATCCGAATACTGAAAAGAATCCAGCACTCCCTGCAATAAGTAACGCTGCTATTCCCAAGTAAATGTGGAAATTCTCAGAGCGTTCCATGTTGTTCTCCTATTTATACATCGTCTTCTAATTCAACAATGTTCTGTAGGTCTTCTATTCTTTTAAAACAAACATCCACAATCCTTAACCACAAATCATATTGTGGATTTACATCGACTGGAATCCTGTCTTTTAGTCTACCTAACTCATTATCTAATGAAGCAATTCTGTCTAAGACATCATTCTTTCTTCTCATATTATTAACCTCTATTGTGTTGTATTATATAAATATCTTAAGATACATTTAACTGCTGTAATATATATTGTTTCAATGTATCCTTGTTACTATTATCAACATGACACCATGTCCATGCCATTGTTGTTTTTAAATTTGTTATTGTATCTGATACTGCATTAATGTGTTTTGATAATTGATTTCTCATATCATCATCCATTGGAACTTCAACTCCCAACTCATCTGCCATTTCCATTAGGGCACCTAAATCTTTATTACGATTAGCCTCATTAGCTTTTTTAAACTTATCAGAATCACCACCCTTATCAGGATGTGTCTTTCCTGCTACCTTTCTATATACTTGTTTGAATGTATCTTCTTCAACATCAGTTTTTATTTCAAGGTTTGTATCTTTGGATGTTTGTGGTGGTACACTTAAATCAGGTTGTGTATCCAGCATGTAACTTCTAAAATCATTATTAAATTTTAACAAACAATCCTCATATATTATTTTGGTCTCTTCTAAATCTAATTGTAGGTATCGTAACTGGCTTCGAATCTTTCTATTTTTAATTGAATCTAAATCCATATAGTAATAAGTATCACTGCACGCGTACTATGTCGTCTTTTATTTTTACATATCTCATCAATTGCTATATCAAAAGCGAGACTACAGGTAAGCAATATAGTCTGGTCTACAACCCAGCCTAAACCTATATTACTATATATTTAGTTTGTTAGGACTTTTGTTTGGTCGCTCATCCAAACGCTTTCACTCACTTCCGAAAACAACAACCCACCGAAGTGGTAACAAGAAATCACGAGTCACATTATGTTTCTTGATTATTTAATTCTTCAAACTCTGCATCTATTAGTTTCATGCAGATAAAATAGACATCACCATTCTTCAGAACAGCATCAGCTAATCCATACTGATGTTTTAATTGTTCAGGAGAATAACCAGAATCAACCCTTGCCGTTCCGAGAATGGCGTATCTGTCATTTCCTACCGAGACTAGTTTAGGAAATTTTGACAGCGGTCTTTTTTGGTTTCTTTGGTTCTATCTTTGGAATCTCAATAGATAATAGACCACTCTTGAAAGAGGCCTTTACTTTATCACCATTGAGCTGTTCACCTAATTCGAACTGGCGTTTAAAAGATGATTGCTTTAATTCCTTACGAATTACTTTAGCACCCTCATCATCAAACAACCCATGTTTGTTTCCAGCTATAGTCAATACACCCTCTTCCACTTCAATAGTTAAGTCTTTTTTATCAAGACCAGGTATCTCGGCGATTACTCCAACCTTATCATCATACTCATATACATTTACTTTTGGATATGCAGTGCCTGTGAATGGTTTTACACCTACCTGTTTTTCTACTTGTGGAAATTGTGTGTGAATCAACTGGTCAAACAACCTGTCGAATGGTGTTAGAAATTCATCCCTATCAATGACAGGGAACTTGTGATTTAAAACGAATTTAGTCATAATATACTCCTTATTGTTTAGTTAACTTTCGTTCAACTCGTATCCTCATTTGAGCGATACATCGTTATAGTAATCTACCTATACAGCGTAGAATCTTTACTACATATATAAATATCATGTAGATTTAGAAAATGCAATTATTTATGCACCTAATAGTTTTTTAGGAACCCAAACTATTTTTCCCATATCATCTAATCCCTTAACTTTCTCATCGTGTTTCTTGGAATTATAATCTGATTCTGATACTTTTAGTTTGGTCTCCTTGTATATCATACCCTCTATTGTAGGGTAGTCATACAACACCTTAACTTTCATCTTCCTCTTTTTGAAGTGGTGCATACATTTCAAATTTCTGTACTAATGATACAGGGTCTTGAACACCCACCATTGATTCAACTACATTATTGTCTTGTACTATCTTAATAGATGGTACACTTTTAATCTGATAACTTTCAGCTAGAATAGGGTCTGTATCTACATCTTGAAAGAGGATAGGATATCCTTTCTTCTCTAAAGATTCCATTAGTGGCTTAAATGTTTTGCAAGGGCCACACCATTCTGCACTGAAATAATATATTCTTGTTTCCATTAATTACTCCATGTTATTTGTTTATAACTTTGCGTTGTTGTTTCAGTAGCGTAAGGTACTACAATTTTATATGTATTACTTCTCTTCTGCTTCTGCTTTTTCTTCTGCTGTTTTATCAACATAATCTTTACTCGCTTCTTTTTTAGCTTCTGTAATTTCTTTTGCAGCTTGTACTACAAAATCTTTTTTCTTTCCACCATGATAATCGTAAGCATGACCTTCTTCAATTAAGATATCATTTACACTTACCCAACCATCTACTGATAAATCAATATCGTGGTCGTTGTTAGCGATACATTCTTTTATGTGGTCACCAACTACTTCAGGTGATACAAAAATTTCACCTAATACTCTACCGAACTTACCAGTACCATGTGAAATTAATTTAAAAACTCCAGCTTCTAATAAATGTTTATTACGAGCTTTTGCTTCTAAACCTTTTGCTTTTTCTTCAAGGTCACGAGTTCTACTTTCCCAAGTATCAATACCCATATACCTAATTCTCTTTTTAATTTTTAAATCAAAACCTAAATCAATCCAACAATCGATTGTGTCTCCATCTAAAACTTTTATCAATTCACATTGATATTCACGAACATCTAATTTCTTAGCCATTACATTTCTCCAAGTTTAAGTAACCAAGAGAAATGAATTCTCTACTTATTTATATTCTTCGTATTCCAACTTGTCTTGCGAGTACTATTAGTTTGGTAGTATCTTTTGTAATATTACCATCCCTAATAGAACTTAACGCTCCCTCAAGTTCTTTTAGTTTGAAAGGCAAAGTATAATGTTTGCCCTCATATAAATATGTATCTATTCGTTTTAATGAAATATTATGAGCCAATTCCATCGCTTCTTTGAAGTATGTGTAAGCTACAAAATCACCTCTGTATTTAGGACACTTATCAGATAAGAGTATATACTCATCGTATGTAATCATATGTCAAGCTCCAATTGGTTACCAGTGACATCTTTAAAACTTTCTTGATAGCCTTTCCACATCTCGATTGATAGTGGATTGTCTTTTGCTAAATGTTCTTTTATTCCAGCAGTTAGATGTTTATCAAGATTAGCTTCAATCTCTACAGCTAACATATCACGAAATGAATCAGATGCCATATTGGCTTGTGAATTTGTATGTCGGTCTAAAACCTTTTTTATTATTTGTTTCATGTACAAAAATTCCTATGTTATAAATAAATATCTATCCAATCTTTCAAAATTTAAAATAATTTGAGCGGGTGGAAAAGAAAGGAAAGAAAAAACCACCCGCCCAGGTAGGACGGTTATCCTACCTTAGAAACCATCAGCGACTGATTCTTCCTCTTCATTGAAAAGGTTCTCATCACTTCCATCGTTCATGAACTTCTGAAGTAACTGCTTTACAAAAGTTCTCTCAGAATCAACACCACCATCATCAGCGAACTGAGGATAGATACTAACTTCAGCAGCCTCATCAAGACCGAATCCATCGTAAATCAATCCAGCCATCTCGACTGAAGTTCTCGTAGAAATACCACTTGAAACTTTACCAGTATCAGATTTGGATTCCATACGAGTGGTGTGAGCAATCTCAGCAACAGCAGAGAGTAACTCGGGGTCAACATGAGGGAACATATAACTTAACAAGCCAGTTTCCTCTTCATCAGTTAAGACATCCATCTCAACAATAGTGAATCTATCCATCAAAGCTTTATCCATCACACGAGTAGAAGTATACTCATTACCGATATTAGCAGTAGCGACGAAAGTAACGCCTTCAGCGACTGGGATAGTTTCCTGTCCACTAGCCTCATCTAATCTCAAGTATCTTTGACCTTGGTCAAGAACTGTCATCAGAATATTCCAAGCATCTGGATGAGCTCTTGATAACTCATCAAGAAGTATCACAGCGTTTGGAGTCTGAATAGCTTTAACAAATAGAGACTGAGAAAAGTAAGTACCTTTCTTCTTATCGAAGTGTACATTACCAATCAAAGTAGCTCTTGGGTCTTGAGTAGAACCCATGTTGAAATAGAAGTCTGGTCTATCTAAGGAATTAACCAAAGATTTAGCAGCCATGGTTTTACCACAACCAGCTGGACCAGTCATCAGAATGTTCTTACCTCTAACGGCAGAACGAATCAAATACTTCCACTTAAGTTCTTTCATAACCAAACCTTGTGGTTTAAGATTATAAGAACCATGAATAAAATTTAAAACCTCAGCGTGGTCACTTGGAACCTCAACTGAAGACAAATCAATAGCTGGGACTGAATTAGCCTCGAACGCTGACATGGGAACCACCCACCAGTAATTCTTACCTGATTTGTTAACTCTTTGTTCAAGGGCCATACCCTTTGAATGTGCTCTTTTACGAGCCGAAATAGAAATCTCTGAGGTAAACTTGTTACCATCGGCATCCCAAGCATTATACCTGTTACCTGATTTCTCGATTTTTACAACTAAATTAGCCATATATTAACTCCTGTTCTTTTCTTTTTTTTGAATTCTTTATTTTATCTCTCCAAATCATACCATAATATAAGGCCTTTTGCCTATACGAGTCAAGTGTTTTTTTCACTTTTTTTAAAATAATTTTCACTAACCTTTCCACCAATGTAACTTACCATTAGAATCTTGAAATGAACCCCAGCCACATGAGTTCCAAACACACTTCCATTCTATCTCAAAGATTGAGTCTTTGAACACTTTCATGTTCCAGCCACAAGTCATACATGGTGGGGTATGTTCATTCCAAAATTTATTCCACAACCATCTCATATTAATTCTTCTCCAAGAATTTCTTGTTCATGGTTTTTGAAATCTGAGCAACACTATTGAGGTCGATGTATTCAGCATCAACTCCATACATTGTTTTGAAATCTCTCATGTTATCATTACTGCCGTAATCACCACCAACAAAGTAACTAAGAACTTTAACACCCATTTTACGAATCTCGTTAACTTGATTCTTAGTGTGTGTTAGTGCCTCTTGATTATAGTAATTGAAATTTGAATTACTGAACATTGGCATTCCATCTGAAATATTCAAGAAATATGAATCACGATTTTGTGAAGTAGGAACGATATCTTTCATGATAGCTTCGAAACATAATCCCTCTGGTGTAGTTCCACCTGGATAAATACTTGTGAACATTTTCTTCACTTTTGAAAACTTATCTTCTCTTGAATCATAACCAACTAAAATAAGTGGTGAAGTATCTGAACGATAATTTCTCGAATTAGAATCATGAGTACTTCTGAAACTTACAGCCACATCAACATTAGAAATCATATCAACAGCTTTACAAATAGCAACTACGGTCTTCATAGTGTTATTCCATTTGTTACCACTCATCGAACCAGAAGCATCAACTGAGATGTGTAAGAAAGCATCTGAATAACTTTCAGTAAATGTTTGAGAGAAAACTCTTGAGTTTCCAAAACCTAACTCAGCAATCAATCTCTTATCAATACGACCAGAATCTAATCTGTTCCATTTCAAATCTCTTGATTCACCACGAACTTGTAACTTACGACCTAACTTGGTTCCGAGAGCAATACCCTCAGCTAACCATTCAGATGGTGAATGCCACTCTTGTTGTTTTCTAAGTAAGTAAGGAAACGCTGAAGTATCAATCATTGATTGAGTAAGTTTCTTAACATAGATAACTCCAACACCATTCTTAGAGTAAGTGTACTCACCAGTATTGTAATCATACTCACCACGAGTTTCAATATCAGAACCAGCTTGAACTTTCTCAACTCCAGCATCTTCCATAGTTCTAACCATAGCAGAATCTTTTTTGGTTAACTTACCAGTCTTAGTAGGTTTACCCTCAATGAATTTTCTCTGTTTTTCAAGAGCATTCTTCAATTGTTTTTTCTGAGCATCTGTTAACTCAACATCTGAATCAGGTGGGTTACCACTTGGGTCGGAATGTTCAGGTAGAAAATCTTCAGCATCTGGTACATCAATACCAGCATCTTGAGGAGATAAAGGTTCTAAACCATTTCTCTCTCTGTGATAATTCTCAGTATCTAAATCATTAAGTGCCTGGGCAAGTTCTCCATCTAACTCTTGATTCTGAAATTTGTTATCATCAGATTTCTCTGGTAATTGAGCAACATTATCAAGAATAATTCCATAAACTTCAAGAGCCACTTTGAAAGCTTCTTCAGTAGAAGTTAACTGCTTAACTTTACCACCAGCAAAAATAGTCTTGTAAATCTTATCAAGATTTGGAAGAACATCTAACCTACGATTCTTGTTAGTTAGGTTGATGATTCTGAAGATATATGAATCCCAGTCTAAATCGGTATACTCGTTAGATTTGATACCTTTATCAATAACTTTAGAATGGAAATACTTCTCATACATAGAAGTGTAATAACCTTTGTAACCTGGTGAAGTAGAATAAACATACCAATCGATTCTTCTATCTTCAACATAGTTCAATAAATTCTTTACATGACCAATAACATCAAATCTTGAATAACCAATCTTTTCAGCATCCAAGTAAATCTCTTCAGTAATTTCAGTCTCAAGATTTCTTAAGAACTCAAAAGAAGATAACTTAATGTGTGAACCCTCATGAAGAGCCAAACCAACGACTGGGTCAAAGTTCTTCTCATCAATCTTAGAACCAATCATAACGGCTTTACCATCAGTATAAGAATTATCATTACTTTGAAATCTGACAGGAATATCAGAACGACCAGTAACGATGTTTACGAAGTTAGAAATAGCTCTACGATATTGAGCTAACTGAATATGGTCAACACCTTTTTTCTTAGGAGCATCTTCATCAATATCGATGATATCAGTCCTACGAGTGTTCCACTCATTATCAGCCCAAAACGAAGAAAACGGATTAGTTCTTTTTGTAGAACCAACACTATATTTCTCACGAAGTGCCATGGGGTTAAAATGTTTAAATTTTGAATCCATTCTTTTTTTCCTTTTTTTCATACCTTAATATAAGGCTTTTTTACCATACTTGTCAAGTGTTTTTTTTATTTTTTTTAAATTAATTTTCACTAGCCAGTTTCTCTACCAACTCATCCATACCACATTTAGGTTCTGGTAGATGGTCTGTAATAACATCGACTTCTTCTAAGTCTAACTCAAGTTCATTTAACGCTTCTACTTTAAGTAGTTCATTTAACTCTTCAAAAAACTCTTCTGGTAAACCAATCATTCTTTTTTTCCCTTTATCTTATACAGCAATATAAGGCTTTTTTATAATATAAGTCAAGGTTTTTTTTATATTTTATATATATATTATAGTAGGTAGGTAGCAGGTTTGGCAGGAATTCTATATAGCGTAGCCGAACAAATCAAAATCATCTTTAAAATGTTTACCTACAATTTCCTTTAATTCATCATCATAATAATGTTCCCATGATTTATGGTCTATAGATTTATTATAATGTGGTAATTGCTTTTCTCCACCAATCTTTTTTATAAAATACTGATAATCATTCTCAAGGGTTTCATACCTACCAATAAAATCTAATGGTCTATTAATGTATACAGATTGTGGTATTGCAACCATATTATGTTGTGCTGATAATTGTTTTATCAACCATTCTTTATATGGTTTCTTTGCTTCTTCTATTGTGGAATGGTTGTGTCCTTGTATTCTTTTATATTGTGGGGATTGATGATAGAAGTAAAAACTAACACATCTATCATATGGATTACGAACAAATGCTAATTTAAAATACTCATCCCATATCTCATCACCTACTCTCTTCTTTACTAAAGATGCTGGTGAATGTGGATAACCATCTTTATTTCTTAATACTTTAAATCCAGCTGGATTAAATGAATTACGAATACTTGTTCCTGCTACTTTAGGATTATGTATGAATATAAACTTGTATGATTTATGTACAAACATTAATTCTTTGTAGGTTTTAAATCATTGTAATCAATTACTCTGAATGTGAGTATTGTAGTATCCTCTTCCCATTGTTCATAACCCTCAAATACACAATTAGTATTTGGGCCAGTCATATTCTTTATTACTTGTGCTGCTTGTTCTTCACTATATACAATACACTTTATCAGATTACCATCCACACTAACATGAACGAATTCTTCATTTACTGATTTCTTTTTACCCATTACTCGATAATGAACTTATCCAATATAGTGTTCCTAAATACTTTGATACCATCTGCTAGATTAGCTTCCCAGTCTTCATGTGCCTGTTCATCTGCTCCATCAGTAATATACTTGTATGATACGAATGGTATGTTTTGTTCCCAACAAATCTTAGCAAGTGCATATGCTTCCATATCCACAACCTCACCATAGTATTGTGATTTATCTTCTACGAAACAATCACCTGTTCCACAAGTAGCATTTCTACCTATAGGGTTTTTGTATTGTGAGAAATCTATTATTACAGGTGGTTCCTTTTCGAATGGGGTTTCCCCTCTAAGGAATCCGAGACCTGTTACATCCATATCTCTCTGTACAAACTTTGTACAATCAACTAATGTTTTCTTTTTAATCTTTCGTGAACCTGCGGTTCCATAATTGATTACTCTATCATAAGGTATATGTGAACCATACTTACCAATCCTTTGTTGTAATCTGATTGCTGCATTAACCTTACCTACGCCAGTATATAACACATCGTATTCATCAAGTTGTCCTTGAGTTTCTACTTCAAGTGCACATACTATTAAAGTTCTTTTGTTTAGTACTGAATCACTCATTGGTTACACGCAAATGTACCATCTGCTTCTGGAAAACAACAATAGTTCTTTACTACTGCACCAGGTATATCACTTCTACTTCCTCTGTTTCCAGCGTGTGATACAAATTGTTCCTTTTCCACTTTAGGTATCTTCCATTCTTTATAGACAACTAATCTAACCTTATTACAACCTGGGGCTGCACATTTTCTTCTTATAGGTTCTACTATTGGTCTCTTTTGCATTCTTGGCATATTTACTCCTTTATTCTATCCCAATTAAATCCATTACCATACGCACCCCATTCGGATGTTTTGTAATAGATAGGTTTCTTTAAATCTAAAAATTCTATAATTCCTTGTGGGGATAAATCATATTCATTACTGATATCCCACTCCCCAAGTTTTGTCTGAATAATACATTGTATTGGTTCTTTCATTCCAATACCATAACTCAACTGAACAAACACTTCATCTATATCTCCGATACCACCTTTTAATAATTGGTCTTTCGCGATATATCTTGCCATGTATGCAGCACTTCTATCAACCTTACTTGGGTCTTTACCACTATATGCTCCACCACCGATTGGAACTCTTGGGCCATAGTTATCAACTACTAACTTCCTACCAGTCAATCCTGCATCTGCATCGAATCCACCTTGTTCCCAATCTCCTGCTGGATTACAAAATATCTTTGTATCTTTATATTTATCCCTATCTTCCAACCATTGTGTAATTAAATATCTTAATTGCCCAGAACTTGCATTCTGAAAACTACAAACGATTGCAATTATATTATGGTCTTCATCTATGGTAATTTGTGTCTTACCATCATATTCGAATATATTATAAATGTGTTTACATAAACTTCTTGCTAAGTAATATTCTTGTGGTACAAAATCTTCGTTGTGATTACAGGCATAACCAATCATAATACCTTGGTCTCCTGCACCACCATCATCAACACCTCTACCAATCTCTGGTGATTGTTTCACCAAGTGAACTGATGTGGTATGTGTTTCATCGTAAATCTCTGGTTCACCTAATACCTCATCTACTAAATGTGGTACAGGTATTTCTTTATCTGAATCAATTGTAATTTCACCATTAACATAGATATGCCCGTGTCCACCCATTGTTTCTACGGCTACTCGGGCATCTCTATCTTCAGTAAGACAGTAATCTAATATCCTATCAGATATTCTATCACATATCTTATCAGGATGTTTCGGTGTTACAAACTCTGCTGTTCTATACACCTAACTTTCCTATCCTCTCGTATCTTTATATACCAAAAATGCTACACCAATAAATGTTGCATAGGGTACTAAACTTAAAATAAAGTCCATATTATACGCCTCCTATTTTGTTGATGCTACTGACTCTTTACGATATTCAGTAACAAGTTTCTTAATCTCTCCAATTGCTTTTCGAGCTCTTCCAGCAGCTGCCTTAGTACCTTTTTCATTATAGGTCTCATGGTTTGCTTTGAACTCATCAAAGTGGTTAGAAATTTCTGTAAATAACTCATCTACTTTTGCCATCATTTATCTCCTTTGTATGTTATAACTGATTTAACTTTATCCTTATTTAAAAAACTGAGATTGATAAGGTAGACTTCATCCACCACATCATACCCAGCTTCTTGACATAATTCTCTTGTGGCCTTTGCAGTACCACCTGTGGCATATACATCATCCACAATAATAACTTTACCCTTACCAGGTTTAATCTCTAATGTATCAAACCCATACTCTAATGAATATGCTTTACTAATTACTGGTGGGGGAAGTTTACCTTTTTTTCGGACAGGAACAAAACCTAAACCCATTCTCTTTGCGAGATGAGCTCCGAATATAAAACCTCTAGCCTCACAACCAACTATGTAACTGATGGCAGTTTGATTTTCTATCAAACCTCTCATCAATAGTGTGGCATGACTAAATGCATTTGCATCTTTTAATAATGGTGTGATATCTTTAAACACCACATCCTTAACTGGCCAATCTGGTACATCAACTATATAATCTTGTAAATTCATTTTATTCTCCAATGACATTCGTTACTTGAATTAAAATAATTGATATTGCTAACAGAATACATATGATTGTTTTTAATGTAGGAATCTCTCGTAGAAATAAATAGGACATGATTCCGAAAATCAATGTACCAACTCCGAATCCTATCATTCGAATATTCCATGTAAATCCAAAGTGTTCATAACTTAATCTTGATGAATGGAAAAATAACCAACCAATTGGTATTCCAAATAATGCCATCCAATTAGCACTACTCCAAAACCAATGACCTTTTAATGATTCGGTGAATTGAGCATTCAACTGCCACCAAGCCATTACATTACTTATAACCAATATGACCATCGCCATAACTAATTTACTCAATTAATATTCTTCTCCATAGAGTGAATACTTCTTAATAGTAGGTGGTTTCTCTTTACCATCTTCCATATGAACTTCACCCTTTTGTGCATCTATATAAAATTCTGTACCACCAGATTCCATAAAGATAGCGTTTAAAACCTCAGTAAGTGATGAGTATATTTGGTCATCACCATCTCTTATTGCCCACCTATCACCAGGTGGAACTCTTGTTGCTTTTAATTCTTTCATTAATCTTTCTCCCAATTACCCTCATGGAATCCATCAGCAAAATGCTTAACATCTTTCTGTACAAATCCTGCACCCATAGAATGTTCATGAACTTCCTTATCGGTATCTTCTGCTTTCAAATCACAACCTAAATGATTTGTACCATTACCAAGATAATCATATTCAACTTCATGTGTATGTTCGTTACAATGTTCACAAGTCCAATACTTTAGATACTCTTCTGATAATGTATCATCCTTTAACATACTACTACTATTGTATAGTTCCCTAACTCTTCTACCTAACTCCATATCATTTGGTGTTTCTTTAATTAAATGTTCTATGTACTTATCCATTGATTAACTCTTTGGTATCCCTTGCATCATATTCCTTTGGAAAGTATTTTGATAATACTTCTAACAAATCGTGATACTTAGATATCTCTTCTAACTCTTTCTCTATTGTATCCATGATATCAGCGTGTTCACCTACACCTACAGAATTCTGTAATAGATTCTCAACATTGATTCTATGTTTCTCAATGTGAGCTTCAAAGTGAATCTTACTTGCGTTTAGTAATTCGGTTCTAAAGTTTACTGCCATTTTTTTGTCCTTTTATACTTTGTATTTCTCTTCTTCTTCAAGTGAACTTCGGAAGTGGTTTTCTTCCGATGACACTTTTTACATAGAGTTTGTAGATTATCCAATCCATAGTAACTCCAATCTAAATCTTTTGCCTTTACAAACTTCTGTTCCACTAAAGGTCTAACATGGTCTGCATCCCATCGTTTACCTACCACACCACAATGATTACATTTACCACCATCTCTTTTTCTAAGATGTGCTCGTTGTTCTTTCGAGTGGTATATAATCATATACTCTGTTGCACAATCTTCGTGCCAACTTCTTCTCTCATTGATAGTACCATCTTCTTTTACTATCATGGTTCCACACCACCTACATTGTCCTTTTATCGTGGTGTAGTAAGAATCAGGTTTAGGTGGTTTTCTAAAATCACCATCCCATTCTTCTTTCTCTTTACCAAATGTTCTTTCGTGTCTTTTACCGAATCTACTAAGTGGCATCTATTCCTCAATTTTTGCTATTATATCTCTCTCCATTACTACAAACAAATCTTCACCATTGTGTGATATTTCTACAGCACTAAATTTAGTGAATATAATCTTATCACCAATTTTAATATCCATTGGCATATGTTGTCCATCATTCATATTTCTTGAACCAGGTCCAACTGCCTCAACAATACCTTGTTCTGTTTGTTTACCCTCATCGATTGAATCTGGTAATATAATACCACCACTACTCATTTCTTCTCGCGAAGGTTTCTTAATCACTACTCGTGCATCCATCGGTATAACCATTATTTCTCCTTTGTAATTTTATTTGTGGAGCTGACTGGGTTCGAACCAGCGACCTCCGCAGTGCAAGTGCGATGCTCTCCCAACTGAGCTACAGCCCCGGCCCTCGGACTTAATTTCTCAATTGTTTTCATAGCCTGAATATAAGGCTTTTTTACCATACTTGTCAAGTGTTTTTTATGCTTTTCCAAAAATATTTTGATGTATCCCATAAATACATTAAGAATACAACCCCCACAATTCCTATTGAAAGTAATGTTCCAATACTAATTGTTAGTATAAATATAAGGATGAACGCCAGAAATTCAAATATTTCTTTAACGAGTTTTGAACCACTAACAAGTGAATCCCCAAAATCATTATCTCTGACCATTACTTCCTTATGTATTTTATTAACCATATCCAATATCCTATTACTACTATCAATAAGAGTAATTGAATTACTGCATCGGTTTCGTCTTTTATATGTATTTCCATGATGTATCATATGCGACATCATATCACTCATATATAAATAGTAACTATATCTCAAATCTATCATTTTGTTCTGCAAACTTATCATTATCACTAATTATAGTTTTGAACAAATCAATATCTAATCCTAATTCCTCTACTAACTTTGCTAACCCTCTTGTATCTTTGGGTAAACAAGTTCCACCAAACCCACCATACTCTTTATTCACTTTTAGATAATGTCCATCACCTACTCCATGAAATAAGAATGCATCTTTCACTACATCATAGTTTGCATCAACCTCGTTACATATCTTATAAAACGCGTTGGCAAATGTTACTCTCATTGCTTTATAACTATTACTGAAGTACTTCATTAACTCACCCTCAATAGGTTTCATCACGACTGTATGTGTTGGTAAATTACCATGACACTCTCTAACCAATCGTTCTGTTTCTTTATCTTCAGTACCTATAACTAATATATTATTATTATATTTAAAATCATACTCAGCACATTTCTCTCTCAAGAACTCTGGTACAAAACTTATATCTAACCCATCACCATTGTGATAAAACTCTTCTCTCCATTTATTCACACTGCCTGGTTTGATTGTACTCTTAACACAAACCTTACCTTTGTATTTAAGATTATATAATTCTCTTAGAACACTATGTACAATACTTGTATCACACTCACCATTATCACTTGATGGTGTAGGTACACAAATGTAAGTAATTGGTGTATCCAAGACATCTGTAATGTTTGTTTCCAACCTAACATCATGACATATAGTTTCATGTCCAACTGATTCAAAACCTTTTGATATTGCTGTACCAACAAAACCTTTTCCAACTATTCCTATTTTCATTATAATCCTGTTCCATAATCGTGTCTGACTCTCCATTCTAATGGTTGTCTGTTTCTTTGATATTGTTTCATACTATACTCTAAATCATTTGTAGTTATCTCTACCATCTCCACATTCTCACCTTTCTTATCATGTGCATACTTAATCTCAATTATATATCTCGTCTTCTTATCCATATACTTTCTCTCCGTATTTCTTCTCGAACTCCACAGCATCATTGTGTGTGTTCACTATCGGCATTCCCTTAATATTTAGACTTGTGTTCAATAACATTGGACACCCTGTCTTCTTATAAAATTCATTTATCAGATTGTAGAAGTTTGGATTATCTTCTTTACTGACTGTCTGTACTCTTGATGTATTATCTACATGACATATTGCTGGATACAAATCTGGTCGTTTACAATCTGCTACAAACTGCATGTACTGAGATTTACGAACTGGCATATCAAATATCTTATGTGCATGTTCCTCAAGTACTGCAGGTGCAAAAGGACGAAACTCTTGTCGTTTCTTAATCTTGTTCATCGTGTCCTTTATATCATTACCTCGTGGGTCTGCTAGTAGAGAACGATTCCCTAAAGCTCGTGGACCGAACTCCGCTCTACCACTAGCGACTCCGACTAAATCTCCCTTTAACAAAGTTTGCAAAGTTTGCTCAATTGGGTAATCACCCTTGATATCATAACCAAGAAAGGTATTATTCCAATCGAGATGCTCTCCCAGCACAAAGGCGGCACTTCCCAACGATGAACCACCATCACCGGGATTTGGGATAATCCATAAATTGGGGAACTGTCTCGCAATCTTGGAATTGGCTACGCAGTTTAATGCAACCCCACCACCATATACATAATTGTTACAATGTGGAACCAATGTACTTGCGTGTTGAAAGATATCCATAATTCTATTCTCACATATATGTTGTGTTGCGTTTGCTATATCAAACTTCCATTTATCACTTCCATCATCTGGATAACATTTAGGATTCCAATCTTGACATCCTCTGTGTAGATTATGATTCATCTTTAAGCCTGAAGTGTTCGCAAAGAAATACTCTTCCATTTCTTTCACGAGTTCCTCTATAGGTTCTCCCCATCCTGCCATACCCATTAAGATGTACTCATCTTCTTGTGGTTTCAATCCTAATCGTTGTGTCATAGCACTATACCAAAGGCCCAACGAGTTGGGGTATCTATCACTCCATAATTTTGTAAAGGTAGTTCTCTTCTGTGAATCTGTTTCGATATACCATATAGTGGCACACTCCCATTCACCAATCGCATCTATATTTACTGAGATGGCATTATCATAAGGGGATGTGAAGTACGCAGCACTTGCGTGAGATAAATGATGTGATATCTGATAATCTGGTCTGATACCAAATTGTTTCAAATAATAATTAGGTAGATTTTTCAATTGGAAAAACTCACCATACTGACCTGCATATAATTGACGAGTTTTCTTCAATAGAGAATCCTCGAACCATACGGAAGTATCCCAATCACCATATCGTTTTAAATCATTGAATAACCTTGAATCTAAATTCTCATCGAACTTGATATCTGAATATCGTTCATTGTGACCTGCGAACTTAATCTCTGTACCATGAATAAGTGATGCTGTTGCATCGTGGTTCAACCCGTTTAAACCGAGTATTTTTCGTTCATGAGTAGGGAATGTAACATACTTTGTTTTCATAACTAATAATAAGTATCAATGTAAATCCTTAAAATACAAAAAAACTTCGTGAGTGAAACGAGCGAACCCTACACCTATCATGTTATACACCATATCGTGTACACTAAATCCATCACTCCTCGATAACTTCGTACTCTGATATACTTCATAAGAGAATCCAACTGCGGTGGCACTAATCATAGAGTGTAAGGGA
>Ga0181402_1000099_pt1 | contig 28891 bp, 45 predicted proteins | sample 25SPOviralmetaG_FD_130131 | JGI IMG/M metagenome (GOLD analysis project Ga0181402, IMG submission 130131) | Marine viral communities from the oligotrophic San Pedro Time Series (SPOT) site, San Pedro Channel, CA, USA - 25 SPOT_SRF_2011-08-17 | ecosystem: Environmental > Aquatic > Marine > Strait...
CAATTGTTCTCTGGAATAGTTTTGTATCTGTCGTGAGTACCGAGGATTGCAAGGTAGTTCCCTCTCGAACTGTGCTCCGAAATGACAGTCAGTATCCACCTCATCAAATACATTTGGGGCAGTATCCTTGATGAATATATCCGCATCAATCACGGCAATCTGATCATAATCCTCAAAGTGATCGAACACATTCTCTTTCTCAAAGATAGGAAGGTATCCACCATACTTCATAAAACTATCGGTACTGCGTTGCCCAGTGAATGGATCAGGTCTTATCATCAGTTTTGGTGTTTTTAAAACAAGATGATCAATACCATACTTATGACCATACTTATCTACACTGTCTATACAATGTCTATACAGTTTAGACTGATCCCCGACTGCAACTTGGAATATTGCTCTTTTCATTGTTTTGTCAAAGTAATCATATTATCCACCACGGACAATACTAGATTATCTCCCTCTTTCCAATCAGCATTTAGATTCTGTAATAACAGTTCTTGGTCAAACTGGATTTGACCCTCACTGTTACGAAATATTTTATAGTCGATAAATGTCATACCGAGTTCTTCAAATACTGCCTTTCTCATTCTATATCTACCTCTGCTTCCGTTTCAATTACTACCCTTGCACCACATGAAAGAATAGGTTTGCCCTCTTCTCCATAACGCACAACAGAGTCTCCATGAATGGTGACCTTGTGTCCGTAGGTATTCTTCTTGCCTTCCTTGACTGTAATAACAGGTTCGTTGGTGCCGTGTTTTAGATTGGCACGAATTTTATGTTGATTCACATGAATATATTTTTTTGCCATGATGTATATATGCCTCAGTTATCGATAGTCGTTTAGGTCAAACTCCGTTCCATGCATTTTCATTAAATCTCTTTCGTGGTTTGTGTAGACTAGGACTTCGGGGTCATCAAGAAGGAAGTCGCAACTACGACAATAATCAGGGTAGTTACCAGTGGTATGATCCTCACGGAGTTTGGTGTACTCTTCTCCTTCCCAGATTTCTTCAATGGTGTTTTTGCTAGTATGTCCAAGAACTGCTTCTTCATCTCTTCCGAGGACTTGGCAACACGGTGCAACAGCACCAGTATTACCGTCAAGACCGCCAGCACGAATAACGACATCAGGACTAAAAGGTCTACCACAAGTTTTGACTTCTCCTTTTCTTTCGTTAGCACCGATCTCATATACACCAGACCAGTTATGCATCTTCCAAATTTCTGTTTTGACCCCAAGGTCGTTGACCAACTTTTTATACTGTTGGAGTTCACTATTTAGGTTATCGTTGTCAGTAATCAAGTGATAGGTTGCGACCACACAGTCAGCATTTGTCTCGTCTACATACTTCTTCATCTCACGAATGTTATTCACAACAGTAGTAAAGTTTCCTCCAACAATGTTGTGCATCCACTCACCATACTTCTCTGCACTGTATCCGATGAAAGAGAATCGATAGAAGTCTAATCCTGCATCAACACAGTCTTTCATAAACTGTCCCTGCATACGATACCCATTAGAGAACATGAAGCACTTTGCCCCATACTTCTTTACTATCTTGATATACTCTGGTAGGTTTCTATTGAGAGTAGGTTCACCACTACCCTCTAGGTTGACAACTCGTAACCCATGCTTGGCACAGTCTGCCACATTCTTCTCGAACTCTTCGAGTTTCATCTTTTTGAGAAACTTCTTGTCACGACCACCTGTACGCATATCCTGTGGACACATGGTACACGAGTAGTTACAACCACCGTTAATCTCTATTACTGCTCTATCAATTTTCATCAAATAACTTTCCAAGTTTCTTCAAGTATCTATCTGCTTTAGATTGCATATGTTTGTGACCTTGCTCTGTGAAACTTTCTACAAACTTCATTGTATGTTCTCTATTAGGTCTACATACTACCTGTGGACAATGGTATCCAGTAATGCCTTCCCATGAAGGAATGAATATAGGTGTAGCAAACATTTTAGCAATATAATGCCACATACCATCGTAACAAAAAACATAATCAGCATCTTGTATCTGTTTGTATACATCTCTGATTGGAGTCCTGTAGGTCAACTCTACTGGTATCCAACCCTCCGCAGACAGTGAGCTTATTATATCACCCCAATCATCTTTTGTCAAGAACCTTTTCCATTTTCTTGGTGGTTCACTATTATATGTGGGTGTCCATATAGCAATCTTCTTTGTCTTGATATGATTTCGATATTCTTCCTTCTTGAATACCCAGTCCATTTCTTGGGGACATTGTTTGTTCCTATATGCACCAGAACCAAAATGAAATCGTATCTTTTCTTTTATACCGTTAGTGTTACCAGAGTCAAATAGATCAGAATTATAGACATGGGTAACTGTCACATCTTCTTGACGATGGAACTTGGTATGAATCCAAGTCATTCGTTCAACAATAGTTTCGGGGTCGTCAGGAGTCTCTAGGTGACCTTCATCAGTCTCCCAGTGCATCTCCAAATGGATTTGTTTCTTGGTGCGGTAGGCATAGTTGTGGCAGACATTCAATGCCAACATAAAGTCACCTACACCCCAAGTACCTCTCCATCGAACTCTTTCGATGTCTCTCAGGTCTGCCATTTATTTTTTTGGATTGGTGTTTTGGAATCCAAAGAATGCGGATACGATAGCGGCAACCGACAAGAAGTAGATTGATGCAATGTCTCCGATAAGTTCTGCCGCCTTGTCTAAACCGAACAAGACTGTGATGAAAATGCCACTTGGATAGAACAGCATACCTATCAGAGAGAACCATGCCATCTTGCGTTGTGCATCTCTCATCAGGTCTTGATCTTCGAGTTCTTTGCGTTTGAACTCAAGATACATTTCCTGTTCTGCTTTTGATACCTTACCATCCCCATTGCTATCAGCAGGATGGTAGGTGTATGATTTAGTTGTCTCTTCCATTGAAATACCCTATGAAGTTATTAGTTTACATAGGGTATATAGGGGTTTTAACCTTCTAGGTATTCGTAAATGTCTTTCCAACCAGTCATTAGAGGGAACTCTTGGTTATCCATGTTGTAACCATGTTCCATCAAGATACTCTCTAGACCGAATCTCTTACCAACCTCGGCATTCTCAACCTTGTCTTCAACCCAGACATAACCAGTACCTTCGTATTGACTCAGAACTTCATCTTTGTCAGCACCAGTATCAAGGTAGATAAACTTGACAAAAGAGGTCTCACCGAACAACTTCTGAATGTTCATCGTTCTGAGTTTCTGTGCATTCTCGTCTTTGCTCATAGAAGTGATTAGGTGAAAGACATAACCATGTTCTTCGTGCAGTTTTCTAACATACTGCATGGCATCACGGAGAGGTGGGATGAAACCCATGTGTGCCGATTCGTTGAAGAACCTTACTAATTTCTTAGACTCTGTTCTTGGTATGTCATATACCTCACAGATGTCGTATTCCAAGGGTTTCTTTGCCACATAACCCTTCTCTTGCATCCAGACATTAAAAGCATAACCCCAGTTTAAGAGGACTCCGTCTGCATCAGTCAATATTACTTTTTGGTGATCTTTATTTCTCAATTCATTGTTCCTTACTCATCTCATTCTCAATACAAGTATTATACAACACTCAGCACACTTTGTCAAGGTTTTAGATATTTAAATTTGCCTTTTTTATAGTCTTCTAGCATAGTGACCTTATTGCCACCACCAGTATAATGCAGGAAGTTCTGGTCATATCCACGATCATCCTTATAATGGGTCGGAGTATCATTCCAAGTCTGATCGATACTCTGAATCTTGAATCCGTGTTTGGTCAACTGACCAGAAATGAATGGTTGGTCATTGTTGATCCAGAAGGGATCACCGTGTTCGTCACCATCCATCATATAACTGTACCAAGGGTCAAATACTTCTCTTGCCTTGAGTCTTGCTTCCTTAGTCCACACCAACATACCAGTATTGAATGTCAGTACGCAAGAAGGTCTGTACGGTGGTTCGGTGGGCACTATTGGCATACCATTGCGTTCTAACTTGGTAATCAGTTGTTGTTTGATCTTGTCACTGTAGTCCCAACTGTTATATCCACCTTCGGTATCTGATCTTATCTCTGATTCAAAGACACCTGTGACCTCGTAGTCACCACACTGGTCAAACACATTTTCCTCGGTATTACAGATGATGTCTGAGTCGATGAATGCCACCTTGTCGAAATCATCGTACATCGGGTCATAGATCATTCGCAGACATTCAAAGAGTAATACAGTTGACCCATTGAAGTTCTTGGTGTATACTTGCTTGGTAGAATAGTGGTGGGTGCAACCAATCTTATCTGCATAGATTTGGAATGACTTGGCAGATAGGTCGGCAGTTCTCCGATACAGTTCACCACGAGTGCCTTGGGGATACTGAGGCACTTTGCCTCGTTTATCGGTCTCCTCGTTGGTGATCATGTATTGGTAGATTAGATTCATTCGGGCAGACCAACTGAATATTGTGTCTTACCATCTACTCGTTGTGCAGTCAAGCATCGGTTACGATTCTCTTCTGGACTCACATAGGATAGATGAATCCAACCAGATGTCGGATCACCTTCTTCGTAGAACTCAGAGATCAATTGATCAAAGTCTAGATTATCTCTAATCCATTTTGCGACTTCTAGGTTGTCTGTACCATCACACTCAAAGTCAACTGCTTGACCTTTACTGTGTTGTGATGTCGTAGAACCACCAATTGCTTCGTTCAATGCAGGACTTCTGTATCCCGAACTGATACGAGTAGTGCCCCAATGTTCTCGAACCTTCTGTACGCAGTTCTCGAACAATGCCACCGCACTAACCAAGTGTTCATCTTGGGGTGTGTTGTCGATACCCAAACGAGTCGCAGTCATAGACTTGGTGAACTCTTTGAGTGTAAAGTTTTTACTTAGTCTCATTTTATGTTTCCTCTTTCAACCATTTCCTTTGTCATTATATAGTCCCGAACAAAGTCAGACCTTACGATGTCTGCCCACCCATATTCCACAGTGGTAAAGTTGTTCATTACTTCCATAATGTTCATAAAGTCAAGGATGCCTTTTTTATCTGAACCCGACTTGAGATCAGACTGATAATAATCACCACTGAATATGATTCGACTGTTGCGACCCACCCTTGTGATAATACTGTCTAGTTCGTGATATGTGAGATTCTGCATCTCATCCACGAGCACAACACAATCATCCAGAGTTGTACCACGGATAAACGATGTAGACACAAACTCTATGAGACCCTGTTGTTCTAGATTCTCGTATGCCATCTTCTCATTAAAGAGTTCGGTACAGATAGACCGATAGGGTGCGGTGTAGGCATCAACCTTTTCTTCTACCGAACCGGGAAGATAACCCATCTCTCGTGTGGGGACAACACTTCTTACAATAACAAGTTTACTCTGATCGTAGGACTTGTCCATGACATCCCACAGTGCAAGGTACATACCTACAAAGGTTTTACCAGTACCCGCAGAACCACAGAGAACCAAGTGGTCTCCGTCATTCCATGCATCGTGTGCGATTTGTTGATTTGATGTGATAGCAGGATAGGTGAGTAGATCGTCTACTCTCAATCGTTTCATTGTCATGTTTTTATGGTAGTCCCTTTACCCGATCCCTTCTCGATATTTTTCAAGTGCTGTTTCCAGTCACCACTTGTTTTGTTAATGATATTGCCTGTAGCACTGATCAATGCAGGGGCACCAATCTCTTGAGACCAATCCTCTCCCAAACTTTTCAAATGTTCTTGAAGTTTTTCATACGAGCAAAACATCGTTTGAGTGTCTTTGGTTTTCTTATTTACAACTGTATACATTGGCATATTAATATACTCCTATATGACGAAAGGGGTGACTCGCACCCCCTCCGAGATACTTACCACCTACCTTATGCTAGAATTTGAGTTGAATTTTCGTACTCGGCAATAGTTTGATTCAAGTATGATTTTTTTATCGCTAACTTGTGTGCGAGGTTGTCTCTTCCCTTTTTCTTGAGACGGTGGATGTAATTATCAAGTTCTCGACTATCATTCTTTAATCTCTCTATTTGGTTTCTTGGCATTAAACGCACTCCTTGGTTATTGAAAGAAACATAACGAAAATTAAGATAGCAGGGTCGGGAATGCCTCCTCTACTAACTTCTTAGTCAAACCTTTGACTGGAGATTTCTTGTCTTTCATACTTAGGACAATCAAGGCATCCTCGGCATGAATACTCTCCAATAATTGAATAAATTTCGTTTCGACTCGCAGTTGACCTAACTTGGAACTCCGTGCACCTTCAACAAAGTCACCGAACTCACGGTGAAGTTTCCTCAGAGTTGAGGGAGTGCTTTCTGGTCGATTGGGGTTATAGGGAGGTTTCCCTTCGGGTAAACAGAACTTGAGACGGTCATCGAATGTGCCTCGAATGACATCTTTGATAGCAGGGACTCGACTCCCTTGTTCTTGTAGGAAAGTAATTTTATCCTTCCTCGTTTTTAGTTTAGTGAAATCCTCAAAGATTTCAAACACTTCTTTTTCCATAATTTCCTCTTACTTTATATATACATCATTTGTTTTTAACACGGTCAAAATGTGCAATTAATTCATCACGCATTTGCTCATATTCACCAACCAAGTAAGAATAAGTCACAATCTTTTCTTCGTTATCTTCTTCGGTTGCTTTATAAAGTTCTTCTTGGGCACTTTCAATCAATGCTTGTGCGTTAGCAATTTGTTCCTCTTGACTCATTATATAGTCCTTAGTTAAAAGTCTCAGTCCACGCAGTAAATATCTGCTTTGCCTCTTGTTTAGTCATATCAAACTCTTGTTGCAACATACGAGGTGCACCAAACATATTCATCTGACCACTCTCTCGCAGTTCATCAAGAACAGAGAAATAGAAATCGTAATCCGATTGTGCAATAAACATTAGATTCTCCAACTCGTTACAAACTCACCCAGACCACCGCATTTGCCATCTTCGTCATATTCGACAGTCCAGACCTCAACCACTTCCGCATCATCAGTGACACGCATCTCATACTCAGTTCCGAACAGAGTGAAATGAGTCGCATCACTTGGGTTTCTCAAATCGAAAGTATACATTAGGCAACCAACTTGATGTCAATGTAGTGTGAACGATGGAAGTAGTCAGTCATCGAATCATCTTCACAGAAGAAATCTTCACCTTCCATTGCGTCTTTCAACTCAGTCAAAAACGCAGTACCTTTCTCACCGTAGTTCTCACTGATCCAGTACTCGTTGACATTGTGATCCCACTTGCGGTATTCTTCCATCACCGACTTGGGTTCAAAGGTGTAGTGATTGAACTCACGTTTGCGAACCTTCTCTGGATGCATCTGAACATCAATGTACTCTTCCATGATGTCATCAGCACCTTTGACTTTCGCAACCAAAGTACTGTAGTGATTAACACTCAAGGATACCTTGTATCCGTACTTCTTACAAACTGCTTTGATCGCAGGAGCAAGTTTCTTTTTATCTTCTTGACTAACATATGCCATAATCAATTACCTTTCTCATTATCAATACAAGTATTATACAACACTCAACATCCTTTGTCAAGTGTTTTTTTATGCAAGTTGCACATTTAATTGGTTTTCAAGGATCATTCGGACTCGTTCACGGTCAAGTGAATCACCGTCACCCCAAGTGGTCACATCGTTCAGAGACATCATGTATCGTTTGATTGCTTCTTCTTGTTGACTCACAGTCGCAAAGTTCTCTTTGTCAGCATAGAGACCATTCTCACCATAGAAACTGTCAACATACTGTTGAAACTCAATCATCATTGGTTTCTTCAACCACTCTTCAAGTGGCATATGGTTCTTCAACTCCCAGAAGTGTTTATCGGGGATTGAGTAGGTTTGAGACTCTGCAACAAAGGCAGTTCCATCATTAAACTCAACATAATTTATCATAATTTTCTCTCTCTTTTTTGACTTTACCTTGTTATTATAACGAGACTGACACCTTTTGTCAAGCGTTTTCTTTCACTTTTTTATGTGTTTTGAGTGTATTTTACACCCGATGAACTCGTTATAATACTCATCTGAGAGTAGAACATCGTACTCGAATTGTAGTTTTGCTTCGTAATAGGAACACTCACCTTTGGTACGACACAGTCTTAGAACGGTTCTCTGGAAGTCCTGACCCCCTTCTACGAGGGTTTTTACCTGTTCCGAGGAACCATAGTAGTCCCTCCAGTCAGACTGGACTTTGGTGCGTTTGCGTCTTTTTCTTGTTTTTGTGACAGGGAGTATCTTGGGTTTCCAGAAGAACTTCTTACCAATATACTTTTTACCAGTGCTCAACTCGGTCAAGCAGTAGACGAATCCTTGGTATTGCTCCAAGAACTCTTCATCGGGTTCAAACTCTTTATCTTCGTATATCCACATGAAAGTATATAGTCATTTATGATACCATGCAACATATACGATTCTACTACCACTTGTCACCTCCTCAACACCGTGGAGTTCATCTGGTTCATAAAAGACGGTTTCACCTTTCTTCGGTTTGAATACAACTTCCTCAGTTATAGAGTAACCACCCTCATAATCATCGGACAGAAGTGTTATTGCAGTAATAACATTTCCAGTATCGTAGTGCAAATCACAATAAGCACCTTTACAATACTCTACAAAATAATGTTGTTTTAACTTCTTATCAGATATTTTTCTTGTGAAGTGATCAGACCCATGTCGTGAACAAACAAAGGTATTCTTCAATAATGAGTCTGTTGCCTCTTGTCCATGCACCAAAACCTCAAGTTCATAAATCTCCAGAAGATGTTCTATCTCCTCTTTCGAGAAGATAGTTTTTATTTTCACATTGCCACCCCACACATGGGACAAAACTGAGGTTCTTCTTCACAATCCTTTACAAGAACCTCAGTCTCCGTCTCGCACAGATGACATTCTAGGGTGTAGGTAATATCATCTTCATCTTCCACTAGGCGGCACAACCTTGACCATCAAGACCACATACTTCGGTGGGTTCATCCCAACCCCATTCACCTTCCATGCCATTCACAGAATATTCGGTTACTCGTTTCTCAAAGAAGTTATCGTGTGATGCACCATTCAGTACCCAGTCCAACCAAGGTAGTGGATTGTCCTTGACACCGAACTTGGGTTTCATACCCAGTTGTAATAGTCTACGATCAGCAATATGTCGGATGTACTGTTTCACATCTTCCTCTGACAGACCTTCGATGTCTCCAGACTTGTATGCGAGTTTGATGAATCGATCTTCCAACTTGACTGCGTTCTTTGCCATCTGGTAAATCTTAGACTTCAACTCATCGTTCACGATACGAGGATGTTCCTCACAGAACTCACGGAAGAGTTTGGCATTACCCTGTACATGGAGAGTCTCGTCTCGGATAGACCACTCAACGATTGTACCCATACCTTTCATCTTACCGAATCGTTGGAAGTTCAGTAGCATCACGAATGATGCGAACAGGGACATACCTTCGTTGAATACAGACTGTGCCAGTACAAGTGCCAGACCAGTGTGAGAGTTGATGTCACCCTCTTTCATAAAGTCGATCTTGTCTGCCATCTCTTTATATTCCATAAACGCAGAATGCTCTTCGTCTGGTAGACCCAGTGTATCGTTCAACAGTGCATATGCTCGTTGGTGTACACCTTCACGATTTGCAAAGGATGCCAACATATTACGAACCTCGTTGTTCTTGAACTTCGGAATCAATAACTCATGGTAATTCTCACCTACCTGTACATCAGACTGCGTAAACAATCGTAGTACTTGGGTGATAAACTCTTTCTCTTCTTCGGAGAGTTTGGTTCTCCAGTCTTGGATGTCCTCGGATAATTCTGCCTCATCCTCGACCCAATGAATCTCTTCGTGCTTGGTAGTTAGTTCCACTGCCCAAGGGTAGAGGAAGGGTTTGTATGTTTTGCTAAAATCTAATAATGCCATGTGTTATTTCCTTTTATCTTTGTAATCTTTTATTGCCGCCTTTATCGCATCTTCGGCAAGTACACTACAGTGGATTTTGACTGGTGGTAGTGCGAGTTCTGATGCAATGTCCGTGTTTTTAATATTCCCTGCTTCATCAAGATTGCGACCTTTAACCCATTCGGTAAGCAGGGAGGAAGATGCGATAGCACTTCCGCATCCGTAGGTTTTAAATTTAGCATCTTCGATAATTCCATTGTCATTCACCTTTATTTGTAGTTGCATAACATCTCCACAAGCAGGAGCACCTACCATGCCTGTTCCAATGTCAGAATCTTGTTTGTTAAATTTTCCTACATTCCTTGGGTTCTCGTAGTGGTCAAGAACCTTCTCTGAGTATGCCATCTGCTAACCCTCGCAAGCACGACATTCGTCAGTTTCTCCAGTTTCTAATGGTCGGTCTAGATATGCCATTAGTTCTTCATAACCACCTACATATTCACCTTCGATATAAATCTGCGGTACAGTCTTGACCTCTCGACCAGTAACCTCTCTCGCAGTCTTGCCAATATCGGCAAGGTCAATCTTGTCAAATGGAATCCCTCTCAACTTGAGTTCCTCCATTGCCATTGCACAGAAAGGACAGTTGCCCTTGGTGTAGACGATTGACCGAGTATCACCTTGTAATGCAACTCGTTCTACTTTCTCCGATACATTTTCGGCACGTTGCTTTGCTTCGGTACGGAGATAGTACAGACCTTTCAGTCCTTCTCTCCATGCTTTGAGATGTACCTTATTTACATAGGACTTCTCTGCACCCGATGGGAAGAATAAGTTTACACTCTGCCCTTGACAAATGTAGGGTTGTCTTTCGGATGCGTGGGTAACAACCCAGTTCATATCCAACTCAGCGGCAGTCTTGTAGATTGCCTTCTCACCTTCGGTCAGAAACGGTAGATGTTGTACCGATCCTTTATTGGTGATAATAGATGTCCAGTTGGACTGGTTGTTCTCACCCTTCTCATCCAAGAGTCGAGTCAAGTACTTGTTTTTCACAAGGAATGATCCTGCTCTTGTACGATGGGTATATGCGTTTGCCTTCATCGGTTCGATAGAAGGACTTGTTGATAGAATCACACCAGACGAGGCATTAGGTGCAATCGCAAGAAGATGGGCATTCCTTCTTCCAGTTCCCTCTCCATCGGGATACTCTCCTCTTTCTTTCGCAAGCAGTTTTGTCTCTGCGACTGCCTCAGAGTTGATGTGTTTGAATACGACTTTATTGATCTCTCTTGCCGATTCAGATTCCCATGCGACTCCATGTTTTTGTAACAAGGAATGGAATCCCATTGCTCCGAGTCCAATGCTTCGTTCTTGCTTTGCAGAATACTTTGCTCTTGGTATAGTGTCTGGTGCTTCGTTGATGAAGTACTCCAGAACATTATCCAACATCCTAATAATATCCCGAACAATGCTCGTGTCTTTCCACTCATCATAATACTCTAGATTGAGAGAAGATAGGCAACAAACGGCAGTACGGTCTCCATCTGTGGGCAGATGTATCTCATTGCATAAATTTGAACCATGAATCTTTAATCCTTTATCTTTTAGTGATTGGGGTAGTGCTTTGTTTGCCGTATCGATGAAGTTCAGATATGGTTCACCTGTACGGAATCTTGTTTCAAGAATGCGTTCCCACAGTTTACGAGCAGGGATCGTTTCTTTTACAGTGTCATCCTTGGGGTCTCGCAAACTCCAATCAAAACCCATAGACACACAGTCCATGAACTCGTCAGAAATGTTGATTGCGTTGTGTAGGTTCAGTGCCTTTCGTTGCACATCACCAGTAGGTACTCTGAGATTTAGAAATTCAATAATGTCTGGATGACTGACATCCATGTAGGCGGCATACGAACCCTTCCGAGTCTTACCCTGTCTGTATGCGATCATGTCGGCATCTACAGTATGAAGAAAAGGAATCGGTCCCGGTGCAATGTCGGATACTGTCCGAACATCTGACCAGTGACCACCTACACCACCACCATAGACAGACAACCATCTCAACTCAGATGAGTGACCGATCAATCCTTCTAGGGTATCTGGAACATAGGTTAGGAAACAAGAGATGGGCATCCCTTTGCTTTTCATGTCGTGTCCATTGGGTGCATTCGATAGAACTGGTGATGCAAACATGAACCATTTGTTTGAGACATAATCATAGAGACGTTGTGCTAATGCATCATCCATCTCATCTCGGTATTTACTCCATGCTTTACTTGCTCTTGCGAAACCCTCTTGTGGACTCTTCTCATAATCATTTAGGTAGAAATCTTTTAACATTCCTACTGCGTATTCTGCTAGTAGGTCGTCTTTCTTCTTATCAATTTTTAGGGTCATATTGTCTTTTCCATAGGGTATAATTTTTCGGAGGGTAATATTATATATACCCTTTCGTTTTTTCAAGTATGCTATTATACCCCACAAAGGGGGTATATGTCAAGAAATATTTTAGTCTATTTTGACCGTGCTTTTTCTACTGCACGAGAACCAAACCAGAATGACATGATGGCGGCAAAGATTGCCTTGGTGTCATCATCCCATAGGATGTTGATTGATTCTGCAACTGACTTGCCCTCTTCCATTGCTTGCATCAGAAGAGTATATTCGATTGCACAGAACAGACCAAAAAAGGCATAGGTGATTACTGGTCGTACAGACTTCTGTAGTCCTGCAATAATGCCTGTTGATTGGTTGATTGAGATGTCATGTTGAATCAGACGATCATGCTCTTTGTCAGCACCCATCTGTTCATACATTTTTATTTCATGGTCAAATCCAGCGGCACGGAGTTCTGCCATCTTCTCCATCTTCTGGAGTTCAAATTTGTTGTTTGCTTTTGTTTTAAAGTGATCGGTGATAGCAGGAACAACAGAACCTCCAAACCCCAATACACTGCCTAATAATCCACTTAGCACAATTATTTACCTCGTTTAATTACATTTGGTTTTTCTTTCTTTTTCTTCTTGAGATGAACTGGCACAATCTTTTCTGGATTGTCTCCTGCTCCTGCAACTGAGGCAGTTGATGTCATCTCCTCATAGAAGTCTTTGAAACCTTTTCTCATCGGGTGATCTCCCCTGTAGTGAAATACACTTCTGCCTGTGATGCAACGTGTACTCCTTTGTAAATGTCGATGCCCAAAATCTCATCAAAGGGGAATGTATCTTCTAGTACCCTTATCTTATCGTCTTTGTGTACTTCTCTACACAGACCATTTATTGTATCGTGTTTGATACGATATATTCCCGGTGATAGTTGTTTATCTTCCAAGACAAACCACTGTGAATTTTCAGCAAGGCAATCTAAGATGTCGATGCCTGTCTCTGCGTGTATCTTGTCTAGATTCTTATCAGACAGTTCACCATGCTCTTTGATCAGTGCAAGTGCCGCTCCATACCTTGCGACCACAGACTGACCTCCCGGTGCCTTTGCCATGATCTTCTTTAAATTGAATACCAATCGATGAAAGGGTGTATAATGAGAACGATATGCTTCACGGTCATCAGTACTATTCGTATTGAAGTCCTTGCGTTTTTTTCCGTTCTCGTCAATAATCCCTGCCTTGAATGCTTCGGTATCCGTGATCGGAGTAACCAACAATTTCAAGAATCGAATCGTGTATACGAGGTCTGCCGCTGTCTTTAGTAATCCCATAGTTCTATTTATACTCAAAAAGTCTTTCAGTTATATGTTTTGTCCAATATCATGGGAGAAAGTTGCATCAAAGACACTCTCCCTCATCTCTTGGTAATCTGCCTGTACAGCATCCTTGTGTGGAGTTATAAATTCGTAGTTATGTCTCTTCAACAACATCTTCTGAATCGGAGTGTCCAGTGCATCACCCAACAAGAACTTCTTCGGTGTCTTTTTGATCTCGTGGAATATCCTTCGATCACAATACAATGAGGTACACAATACATCTGAGTTTACTGTAATGTTCCTATTATATAGTTTGGGAGACCAACCTTTGAGCATATCATACTTTGCCCTGTCCCATTCGGGTCTCTTATCATATCGAAACCACTCATCCAACCACTCATCCAGATATGTCATTGCATTCTTATGTTTACCTACAGTATATGATGCACCATAGAAATGCTTTCTTTTTTCTATCTCAGACTTAATATGTAACTTTAACAATGAAGGTTGTTTCGATCTATTGTTCTGCATGACATAATGAAGGTAGGGAACCAACTTATGAAGGCACATCTCATCTCCATTTGAACCATATACTACAATGTCTGGTTTGGTGTCGAGTTTTGCCAACTGCATAAATGTGGGTAGGAAGTCAACTCCACGATTTGAACTGTCAACCAAATGCTCTGCCAGTAGATCAACACCTTTACTCAGATCAAGAACTTCCAGAGATACATCAGAAAACTTTTTGGCAGTCAACTGTTTGTATTTCATTGCATCATCTCCTGCCTCGGCAGGGGTGACATGGTACATATACTTCGGGTCATCCAGAAAGTACTGAGTCTGTAGTGCGGAATCGATTCCCTCACTCAGAGAGATAAACCTGTTTTTAAAACGAGACTTTATCAGATTAGAATGTTGCTCCATGCATTCATGGATATAGTCAGCAAGTGGTTCGAGGTCTTTCCACTTTTCTTCTTCGAGTGCTCTCTTGGTATCACCAAGATAATCATACCTCGGCATCCACCCTTGGATGTGCTTATAGAATGTGTTATTCTCTTCTCTGCTATATTCCAAACACTGCACATCTTCTAGATATTTTGACACGACATCTGACTTATTACAGGTCATAAATGGTATGTGATTTGATATTTCTATACCATACTTGTGTGCCACAAATATCTTATGCTGTTGGAAGTAGTCAATCGAAATATCGTAATGTCGTTTGGTTAGTTTGATTGCAAAGAAGTTTCCATTCTCGTCATCAAAACTCCATCTCTCACACGCATCCTCTATGTCACCTTCGATTAGGTAACCAGAGTATAGAACCATGTACTCATCACACTCCCAGACGGATACCTTATCGTCATGGTAGTAGCACCATTCACCATATTGTTTGTAACTGTGTTTGATAAACTTTGAAGGGTCTTTACAAATAAAAAATCTCACATCATCTCCTTAGATATATCCATCCTTGATTAGTTTCAAGTTCAACAGGTAACTTTCTACCTATACTTATCTCTATCTCTTCAATCAAATTATCTAGTAATTGTTTATTGTTGTTATATTGTATTTCTGGTGGTAGTGTCTTGTCCATCGATAGTATAGTAATTGTATCGGGGTAGGGCCATGCATCAGGATAATTCTCATCATAGACATTGACAGTTGCCATGAATCCACAATCCTTGGGGTAGTATTGATCGTCTAAATCCTGCTTCACATACTCACAGAAGAACTCACTACAGATACGAGGTTTGTTTTCTTGAATAGAACATCCAGTGTCACAGAGTTTATTACAAGTCTGCATTGGATCAAACTGTAAACCGAACTTCTGTGCTTCGTTATACTTATCCGTATATGACCATTCACCAGTAAATCCTGCAATATGACAACACACAGTGCAGTCTCCACACCTCGGTTCAGTTGGAACAATCATCGTAACAACATATCCCCTTGTTTGGTTATGAATTGTACTCTAAACCTTCTCCCTTCACAAACCTGTATTTCCTCAACGAGATCATCCAAAAGTTTTTTGTTATTATCATATTGAATCTCTGGTGGTAGGGTCATGTCTTTTGAGATAATAACAATTAAATCAGGATTCATATCTAAATCAATGTGTGCCACAAACCTAGAGTTCTTTGGATAATATACTTCATCTAAATCGTGTTCGATATAAGAACAGAAGAACTCACTACAGATACGAGGTTTGTTTTCTTGGATAGAACACCCTGTGTCACAAAGTTTGTTGCAAGTCTGAAATGGATCATACTTTACACCAAACTTTTCTGCTTCGTTATACTTGTCTGTACATGACCATTCACCAGTAAATCCTTCAATTTCACAACACACAGTGCAATCCCCACACCTTGGTTCAGTTGGAACAATCATGTCAAGTTTCGTAGTGCCTCAATTACAGTCTTGTCCATCACTATATTAGTGTACTCGGTGTTCTTGATTGCCTGTAGGTATATGAGGAATGGTTTGAGTGCACCCCACTGGTCAAGTTCTATTTTGAGTTCTAGGATGTCCAGTCCTGCTTCGTAACCAAAGACATTGAATATTACTATGAGGTGATTGAGAATGAGTCTCTCGGACAACACCCCAGTATCTCTGTACCGATTGAGTAGTCGTTTCACATATTTGAATTTCTTTAAATCTTCGTGAAATTCTTCACCGTCAATACACATGGGATTGTGATAGTGTTGAGCGGCAAATAGTGTAAGGTTGTCTTTAGTTAATTGCATTGTTTATCCAAGATCGTGTCCAGTCATCATCTAAAAATTCAGGTAGACTCGCATATTTCGGAAAGTCCTTGTAGTCTACATCATTATGTATAGCATCAATAAATGGTCTCATCCAGTCCCAGTCATATCTCCTCTCTCCCATCACAGAATCTTTATCATCACTATTATCGTAAATGTAAGTCGGTATGTTCCTCTCTTTTCTACGATAGATTCTTAGTGACTGGTTCACCAATGCAATCTTTTTCAACTTCAAGAACTGTAGGGTATCTTCTCCGACAATGATCGAATTGTCGTAGTGCATAACCTTTGCCACTTCTTTGGAATGCCAGACCATACGACACATTGCCTCCCAAGATTCCATCAGTGTTCTTACTATCTCCTGTAACTCAACCCTATCTTCTGCCCATCTATGTGCATTCTCGTGGGTCTCGTTATACTGCCATCCCCTAAACATTTCATATAATGATTTGTAATTCAGACCTACATCTATACTCTTATCAAAAGGAAAGGATGGAAGATAAACATCAGGTATTCTTTGCTTTGCGTGAGGTTTATCAAAGAGAGATGAATCACCACCATTCAATCCCAACTGTCTGTACAACACGACCATATCAGGTGGTTCAGGATGATCTGCAAGTTCTTGATACACCTTCACCCCATACGGAGTCAGATAGTCATCTCCATCAATTGCCACCATGTAGGTTGCATCTGGATTATTGATAAAATGTTTTAGTACGGAGTTCTTACCAGTGGCAGGGGTACCATCTGATTTGGTCACTTGAAATTCTATTTGATTATCTGAGCAGTATTGTACACCCACCGAGACATTCAGGTTGTCCTGTGAGTTTATTATTACTATGAGTTGATCTTTGGGGATGATTGATGTAGATCGTTTGAGGTTATCGATGTCTCTTGTCCAGAGAACATAGAACTTTAACATATGAGCAATTCCGTATACAACTGAGTGGGTTCATTTTATATATACCCACTCAGTTGACACGAATTGTTTTAGAGTACTTCTTTGACTTCTTCTACAAGTGATGCTTTGGATTTTCTACGATCCAATTCAATACCGTGGGTACGACCTAGTGCTTCTAGTTCAATCTTACTCATCTCTTCGAGAGACTTACCACCTACTGGTGCTTCGGTAAGAGTTTGAACTGGTTCTTTCTCAAAGTCGTTTACAGGTACTTCTACCAGTACTTCGGGTTCTTTTTGTGGTGCGGTTACACCGTGAAACTCTGCGATTTGTTCGGGTGTGAATCCACCAGACTTGAACAATTCACCAGTTACGGGATCTTCCCAACCATTTGCGGTGGGAACTGCGTGTTCACACCAAGCGGGTGCTTTGATTGCCATAATATTTACCTTTTATTAATGTGAGAATCCGACTGCTACACCAAGTACAGCGGCATTGGCAGCGAATATTTTATCCGTAGGTGCTTTCTTCAAAACAACTACTTCTTTGGGAGCAATAGTACAGGTACCAATATCAGTACCTCCTGCTTGCTCCAAAGTTACCAAGTGAACCGCAGTACCAGTATTGATTAATCGTACTGCGGATGCACCACCAAAATTAGAAGCAGTACCAGTGGCAGTACCACACGCTGCTTCTGTTCCTTGTAAGACTACTGTGTTCATTTGTATCCTCGTCTCTTTGCCATGCGTTCTAAGAATGCTTTTGCTTCTCTGGTACGAGCATCGTGTGGATTCTTTTGTTTGTCAGAACTCAAATCAGCAATCTCAGATACGGTCTTACCATTGATGATGTCTTGTGCCTGTGCGATAATATCTTCCGCAGTCTCTTCTTTCAGAGGTTGACCCATCATGTCATCTGCTTTCTTTTGACTAACAGGTTTCTTCAATTGAACAATTTTCAAAGTCTTTTTGTCTTTGATGTTCATTGGAGGTTTCTCAGCAGATGCAATAGAACTTTTCAAATTCTTCTCAGCATTTGAACCAGCGGCAGATGATACAATCTTATTACCATCAGCAGTATCTACAAGTACATGAGTAGTCTTTAGTGCTTCTTCGAGTTCAACTTCTTCCTTGACTTCGGTAGACTTCACAACATTCTTGTCACCAGTGGCATTGTCCTGTGGTCGTTTACCAGATGATGCTTTGGTTGCATCTTCGGCAGACTTAGACTTCTTCTTGGCATCTTCTTCGTTATCTTCGATCTTCTTGTCAGACTTGTCGTGTGCCTTTGCGAACTCTTTAGATTTAGGTGATTCCTTGTCCATAACACCTTCGGGTTTGGTTGCCCCTGCGGTCTCTTTGCGTTCACCTAGAATGTTCTCGAACATATCAAGAAGTGCTTCGGTTGCTTCACCGATCTTAGAGATTTCAGCAGTCTTGGCATTAGATGCAACTTTCTTCTTGTCATCTTTCTTCCCTGCAACTTTGGGTGCTTCCTTCTCTTCTTCGTCATCACCCTCTTCTTCATCTTCTTCTTTCTTAGCAGGTTTTTTGCCACCGTCAATCGCATCGTCAGTTGCTTTGCGTTTCTTGTGTAGATACTCGTCAGACGAATCAACATCTCCATCGTTGTCGATGTCTTTGTCTTTACGGTCTTTGAATTTCTTATCGTTCTCTGCATCGTCAACAGGGTCGAGTTTCTTCTTCTCTGCGAGTTGCCAACCTTTCTTGAGGTATTCTTTCTCTTTTGACTTATCGATTACGATTGTTTTACCACCTTTCTGAACCATAGAGTCCTTCTTGGGGTCTTTCATTTGTCTTGCTTCGTCAATCGCAAGTGCTTCTTCACCTTGGATGACTTGGTTGTAGGCATCCATTAGTGATTTCATATCTTTTCTTTGCATGGTTGTTCTCCTACATCCACAAATAATTAACGAGACCTGCGACTATCGCTGCCCCTATTAGATATACAACTTTGTTGATAATTGCAACAGTATGGGCATTATCATCCACTTTTTTCTCGATCTCATCTAACTTCTGAGAGAACCTGTTCATTCTCTCGTATTGATTTTGATTGTTCTTCTCCATTGCCATCATTTTCTCTTCTACACGAGCAAGTGCAACTAATGCCTCTGCAAGTTTATCAATCTTTACCTCTATACGGTCAAATCTTACGGTAGAGTCTGCCTCTAACCTCGCAAGTTTGACTGATTGTGTCTCTTTAGTTGCCATGCTCGGATTACCCATTAAATTTAGATTATAGTCTTATTTATAAGACTTTAATTCTTTATTCGTAAATTCGTACAACAAGATCACCTGTTCCTTTGATGATTCTGTGGTACTCCATTTTGTCTATACTGTAACTATGACCTTCAAGTAAATCTTTAGGTTCTTCATTATCTAGTTGTAACTGCCAACCAAACCCTTCGAGGACAATAAGAGTTCGGTCTTTCTTATCTCTATGCCAGATCAAATCTTCTTCGTTGACACTATCCCTAAAAACCCTAATCTTACCATTACGAACCTTTAACTCCAAATAAGGTTTTACCAAAAGAATGATCCTCCACCAGAGAGTCCTAGTTGTTTCGCATACCGAGGCAGTCTACACGCCCAGTATCTTGCTGTGGTCTTATCATTTGCTTGATCGCACTTATGACGAGCGGCAAATGACTTCCGTGCCTTCGGGTCATTCAACTTGACTTTCAGTCCAGTAGTATCACCCCAAGATATTTTCTTTATATTACCAGTCGATGGGTCTTTGACATACACATAGTACTTCTTTGACCCACCCTTCTTTGGTTTGTTTAGTTCAGGTTGTTTCTCTTCAAAGATACAATCCAGTGCAACATCCTCACCATTGAACTGTGCGAACTCACCAAGATTGGATTCCATTATGTCAATCTCACTTGGTTTGATTTCAAGTTCACCACTATTGTACTGTTCACGCAAGTCTCTCCAGTACTGGAAATACTTCTCCGAACCAACCCGATAGAGGTTGTTCTCTACCAGATCGGATTCTGAACCACAACTACAATGTTCGTTGAACGATTTCACTACCTACCCATTCTCTTCAATAGTGTTTTGATTGCACTCATATCTTTGGATATAAGTTTCTGGAACTTTGTCTTGTCCACTGGTTTCTTCAAGGTGTTAAACATCTTGACGATCATCTTGGCATCGTCTTGAGAAATCTTACCCTTCTTTTTACTATCAGGGAATTCAATATCACCACCTTTGGGTAGGTCAGATGCCTTACGAATTTGCATCAGAACATTCTTAGATGCCGCCTTACGATCATCATCGGATGCCTTGTAGTCATCTACATCGGCAGGGTCAACACCTCGTTTGCCCATAGCAGACATTGCATCTCGTTTCGCACGAGAACTTTCCATGAACTGTGCCAGATCAAATGAGTCCTTTAAACCATACTGCTTCTTGAGTTTCTCGTGCTCTGCCTTACGGTCTTTTGCTCGTTTGTCTAAGTCCAGTCCACCCTTCTTGAGTTTAGCACGGAGTCGGTCATGTGCAGAACCTTCTTCAACTTCCTCTTTCTTCATCAGTTTCATTGCAAGGTTAGCAAGTTGGGTAACTTTCATCTTGTCCATCTTCCCCTTGTTCACATCATTTACCTTGTCGTAAATCTGAGAGATGGCAGATGCAGTAAACATATCAACCATGACACCTTGGATTTTCTTTGCCTGTTTCTTGGCAACAATGTCTTTGACATCAGAGATTACAGACTCGTCTAGTTGTACACTTTCAATGTACATATTCAACTCATACCGTTTGTTGTCTAGGTTTGCAACCTGTACATGAAGTTTCTGTTTCTTGTTGGTATCTAGGATATACTTATTGGTCTTACCACTGGATGGTCTCTTGGGCCCCATTGCCACCTTGTGGTCAACATCGTCTTTGTCTACGATGAAACCTTTCTTCTTTGCGTGTGCATATGCGTGTTGCATTGCACCAGAGAAGTCACGGTGATAGAGTTCGTAACCAGACGAGGACTTTGCTTCATCAAGTTCTTCTTTTTTACTCTTGCCATGAGTTTTCTTTTTGAGGTCTGCAATTGACTTTTTAAGATTTTTCCTAACCTCTGGATTTTTAGGTGAACCACCTATTTTAGCATATGGATTAGATGCTTCGTTGATTTTTTTCTTTGCGTAGGCAATTGCCATCTTAGGGCCTTTCGCTGCCGTGACATCATCGGTGTCTTTCTCGTCAGTTTTCCAGAACATATTATGCATTTGTGTGCGTTCTTTTGCACTTGCAGACTTCATAAACTTGTTCAGAATTTTAGCATCTGCATTAGATAATTTATATGCCACCATGTCATCATAACTTCTATGTTTACCTACTTGGTGTATAGTGTTACCTTTATATGTCTTACTCACACCTTCTTCAAGTTCAACTGACTCGTTTGCTTTCTTCATTGCCTTTGAAACAGCATCAGGTTTTTTGCGTTTAACCATTGCAATAAACTTTTGTAAAAGACTTTGGTCTTCTTTACTAGGTTTGAATCCTTTCTTTGCAGATTTTGCCTTCAACTTTTTTAGGTCATCTCGCATTGCATCCCCTGCTATGTACATAAATGGTAAAAGTGTGAGAAACATTGAACCAAAGAATGCCGCCGCCACGGGATCCGCTGCTTCTTTGATTTCTGGTTTCTCGTGGGTGTAACCCATCTTATCCATCTTCACATGGTCTGCATAGGTGTTTGCCTTATAACCCTTTCCAGTCTTGGGGTCATACATCATGTGTGGTTTGAAGTCTTCCTCACCTTTACATTCGGCAAGTATTTGTTTAATAGTTTTCATTTATGCTAAATCCTTATCGTGGTTCAAACCACCTTTTTTCTTTTTGACTATGAACGCATTTACTCTTGCGTATCCCCATTGTTGTGGTGTGGTTCCCGGTCGATGACCAGTTTTCCATGCCGCCACTCCACGATTGTATACCTTCCGTAATGTAGCAAGAGAGATTCCAGACTTCTTTGCCTTATCTGCCAGTGCACCCTCAATGAGTTGCCCTGCTCGTTTTGTTAATGCCATCTTTATCATTACTTGGTTTCCCTATTCTTATTCCTTGCACGAGCAAGTCTGGCACGATCTAATGCACGATCATGCTTTCTACGATCTCTCTCTTTCTCTGCCTTGATCTTATCTCTGGCACGTTCGACTGCATCTTCGTTCTGTTGCGGAGTATCTTTCTTGTACTTCTTGACGAGTTTATCAGTACCTTCCTCTCCTGCACCACAACCCATTTCGGTTACAAAATTACTCGGTAATAGATCGTGAAGAACCTTTCGGTCTACACCCCTAAAACCAGACGCAACCCTTTGTGCGTAGTAGTGAGTACTGTGTCTCAGTGAACCACCACCCTCTTTCTTCTTACGAACCAATAACTTCTTGAGAGTATCAAGGGCGCTTCCGTACACCTTCTTGTTGGTGGTAACAGACATCAACTTATTAAGCATTTTACCTTCGGTTTGTTCCGTGGTTATCGTCTTAGAAGAGGTCTTGAAGTCCTTCTTACGCATGATGGTTTTATTGATGACCTCGAACTCATCCTTGTTACGATCATAGTTGATCACAACAGGTAGGTTCAGATCAGTCTGTAAATCTTTGATCACTGCTTCACTATCAGGATTCTGTCGAATGTTCTTTGCCTTTCTCTTGGCAATCTTCTTGAATACTCGTTGTAACTCTGCCACAGTGATAGGTGGATCGTTGCGTTTATCGTTCATACGATCAGCAAAGTGACGAGTAAATTCGATGTCCACATCAAACTTGGCAAGTAGTCGATCAGCAAACTTCTCAAGGTCATTGAGTTGCTTCTGAGATACTGCCTCGTACATATCCTTGAACTGTGTGGTGTACTTGGATGGTTTGGTCTTGGCAGTTGCATCTCCCGGTGCGGGTTTGTACGCACTCGGATCATCGTCTGCTTTCTTGCCATGCTTCTTGAAGTGTGCGTCTCTTTTAGACTTGGTAGACTTCTCCAATCCTGCATAGTACTTCTTAGGTTGAGTACCTTTCTTGTCTTTGATGTCAGAGTCTTGAGGTGCTTTCTTCTCGACCAGTTCTACTGCATCCAACCACTTACGAATTTTACGGTCACCGCATTCCACGATGACATAGTTAGAACCCAGTACCGATACGATACCGACCTCTTCACTTTCTTTGATAACAACAGTATCACCAAGTTCAAACAGTTCACCTTTGACAAACTGTTCACGGATGTCCGATACTTTTGGCAATTCGATGTGTCTTTTGAAAGATGTCTCTTCCTTGAGACCGAGACCCTTCCTAACGTCATTGAACAACTTACGAGTGTCCCTGTCCGACATAGACTTGGGAACACCCTGTGTGAATGCTTGATAATCATTTTCTTTGGCATTGGCACGTTGCTTGGATGCAGACATTCCTTCTACACCTTCTGCATCGGGGTCTCTTGCCCCTGCGGAAACAACCTTGATTGACTCAAAGTTATAGAATCCGTGTCGTGCTTTTTTGCCGTTATACTTGTTCAGCAGGACATCAAACTCACGCAGACGATCTTCACCGACCACCATCGTGATGTTCTTATATCCTTGGTCATATAACTTTGCGGAGATGTCAAATACATTCTTGACACTCTTGTCCACCATGATGTTTCGACCATACTTGGGGAACATCTTGCGGAGGTGTTTTACTTTGTCAGAATATGACAGTGGGTCTTTGGCACCAACAGACTGAGAGACATAGACTTTCCAGTCTGCTCCCTTTGCTTTCTTGGCAATTGTATCTAATACTTTACCATGACCAATGGTAGGTGGGTTCATTCTACCAAATGTAAAATAAACTTCTTTTGCTTCTTCGGTTAGGTACGACTTAAAATCTTTAATCATCACTTTTGGTTCCACCACGTTTCTTCGCAAGTTCTGCTTTACGAACTTTGGGAAGAAGTTTCTTTGCAAGTTTTTGTATTTTGGGTTTCATCTTATCTAGTCGTTTCTCAATTGACTGTCTACGAGACATTGAGAGATCACCTTTGTCAATACCCTTAGTGATTTTTTTGAGTATGGTCATTCGTGCTTGCTTCTGAGCACGTTTCTTGAGTTTTTCGGGAGACGCAACTCTTCGTTCCGCTCGTTTGCGACCAAGTGCGATTTTTGCTTTATTTTTCTTGAAGGTTCGTGCCATCTTTAGACGTTGTTGCATGGTCAATGCTTCGTCTGGAGATTCGACAACCTTTATGAATTCTTTGAGTCCCATTGGTTTGGACATAGTTTACCCCTACGGTTTTTCCCATCCTTTCAGTATATCTGGACTGAAATTATTATACGAAAATTCTAGGCGGTCAACCAACTTGACCGCATCACCACCTAATTTGTCAATAGCAACAAAACCTTCTGCACCTGTGCGGAGTTTATAACCCTTCTTTGTCTGCACAAATGCATCAATATTTGAAATACTATTAAGTTTATTTATAAGTTTTAACTTTGCTAGTACAATACTTTTTTGTAAATCAAACATAGAAACGAGAGATTTTTTGTTTCTAGCAGAGAAGAACTTTAAAATTTCATCCAACTTCTGTTTCTGCACCATCTTACCCTTGTCAGACTTGCGTTTGTCCATCTCTTTCTGAAACTTATCCGTGACCCACTTGATCAATCCGTTCACATGAGTATTGCTGTTGGGTATGATACTCTGTGCTCGAACAAAGGTATTGTTGTACTGCTCAATCAATTGTGCAAGGTCTTGGTTTCTCTCCAACTCTCGCAGAGTAGAACCAGAAATCTTATTGAATATCTTTCCTGCGTTGGACAGATGCTTCGTAACTTCGGCAGTCTCTTTCTTATCTAGGGTTGCTCCAGATACATCTCTAAGCATTGCATCCTGCGACCAGACATTTTTACTTTTCTTAAATTTGGATATGTCCACTCCATAGGATGCTTTGAGTGACTCGAAAGTATTACCTGTATAGGTGGTGTGCCAGACGATTCCAATGGTTGCATCTCGAACTTCTTTTGCCTGTTCGTATGGGATTGCGTAGATGATCGTGTTGGGGTGGAAGGTTGTATACTTCTCACCTTCGATAGTCTCATTTTTAGTGTCTCCTTTTGAGAACAAGAAGTCCCCTTGAATGATACCCTTGATACCAAGTTCTGGTAAATGTTTCAATGCGAGTTTCATTTTGGTTGCCAGATCACCACTGCCGATGTCTGCATCAATATCTGCATCGGTCTTGTAGACCTTTGGGTTCTTGGCAAACACACCCTTCTTGGCAACAAAGAACTCACCATCGGTTGGGTCTTGACCACAGAAGATTGCAGGGGCACCATCCCACTTGGTGGACAGTTTGCTCTTGGTTTCTCCTGCCAACATATCACGGAGTTCTCTCAGTGCATTGATTGCCTGTCGAGTACCGTTGACACCCCCATAGAGAACCTTGTCCTCAATATGGGTCATGTGAGTATTCTTTTGTTCTGTTATGAATTCTGCAAATTTCATTTCTTGAATATCTTTTTAAAGTCTGCGGTTGCCACTGCTTGGAACTGTGGGTTTGCTGAGTAACTACCCTTGTATCTTACTTCAATATCAAGGATGGGTGAACCATCGGAGTAGATTGACAGGAAGACCTTAGCGGCACCCGCACCCTTTTCCCATGCACCTATCTTACCAGAAGTCCTTTTTACTTCGAGGTTACTATTATACAGGTCTTGAAGTGCGGTCACAATATTACTTAGTTCTTGACCATCTGCTTTCTCAACTTCTAACTTACCACGAACAAATCTGCCCACACCTGTCAATAGAGTAAACTGAAACTCTTCGGCAGATAATGTTTCATCCAGTTTTGTTCTGAATACAAGTTCAAGAAACTTCTCAACAAAGTTTTGATCGTGGGACTTGATCACATTGAATACTTTCTTGAAGAAAATGTTTGTGGGTTTTTTGAGTTCTACACCCCAGACTTTGACAGGAATCGAATTGACTGCCTTGGAGTACTCTAGAGGTTTCATCTTACGAATATCTTGTTGTGATAACTTCAACTTATCCATGAGAACTCGTTCAAAGAATATCTTCTTCGCATTCTCAATCAGGATTGTATCTGCACCGACAATGTCCTGTAGTACACTTTCTTTACCAGTGATAGGTTTGTTGATAAGTGTTGGATCAGGAGATTTTAACGATGCCTTCTTCTTGAGAGAGTATCCATAGAACTTACCCGAACTTGACTTGACCACTATGTCGGATGAATTGTAGTCTTTGATACGACCCAGTTTAGGGTTGAACTTCGCAATGTCTTTATCCCAACCTTTACCAGTCCAGTAGACTTTGGATGCCGTTCCTACTTCATCAAGAATATAGTTAGAGGCAGATATTGCGGTTGCAAGGTCATTGAAGTTACCTTGAAAGAAATCTAAGAAGTCGGGTCTACGATCTGAACCATCAACCTTTTTATAAATGTCCTTAGACTTCTCAATAAGGTCAACTGCTTCTTCTTGTGTAAGTGAAGAACCACCCTTGTATTTCAAGAGAACCAGACACGCAGTCATCATCTCTTGGACTTCGGTAGGAACTTTCTTACCACCTACACCAATAGAACCATCACCAAACATCTGACTTGCGAAAGGAATCTTTAATCCATTATCCTTCACAAAGTCCTTGATCTTCTGTTCTTCATCTTCAAACGAGCGTTTGATTTTATACTTCTTTAGATCACCAGTGGATACCATGACCAGATCGTCTTTGTCTCCACCTTGGAGAAAAGAAATTAATTTCTGAATGTCGGCATCATCTGATGATGAATGTCCCACATTAAATGCCGCTTCAGAAAGAAATCTGTTAAATTTGAGCATTATTCGATTTTCCCATAGGTTATAAAGTGTTATTATACATCTATTTATAACAAAATGGAAGTCGAATTTTCCTCATTATACTGTTTAATAGTATTTTTTAATGTGTTTATCCAGTTATCACGGTGTTCAACAAACACTTGGGGTTCGTGACCATCAACAGATATGATCGTAACCAACTGAGTAATCGGCATACCAGTTCGTTCTTCCCACATAACCGCATACCCAGACTCCTGCATGAAGTAGTTCTTGACCCAGTCTTTCTTCTTGGGTTTCATGGATGTCTTGTAGTCAATGATACTTATCTTACCATCAAAGACACCCACACAGTCAACCCTTCCTGCCACACCGAGGTGGTTAGAGTACAGGGGTGCTTCTTGGGCATAGACCTTAGTCAGTCTTTCATCCAATATGGGTTTGACCGCAAGGAAAGATTCAATGATGTCTGGAGTATAACCCTTCTTGAAATCTGGATCATTGTTGACATACTTCTCAATGATTTCGTGAACTGATGTACCACGAGTCGATGCACGGTATGAGATGCGATTTGCTTCTGCCTCACCAACTCGTGCTCTCCACTTCGCAATAGATTCTCGTGACAGTATCGACAACACAGTAGTGATAGATGGGAGATCAATCCCTTCGGGAGTTCGATACTTCCGACCTTTATCGGTAGTCACCGCATCCATCTCAGTTAGTTCAACTTGCTCGTGTAAAAAATTCATAGTGTATATCCAGTTAATGTTTGTATTAAGTTTCGTAGCAGGAACAATAGTCCCACCGAGTTCACGATGATCAAAGCACGATCCTGCCACAATATCGAAACCCATAACCATAGTGTAACACCAATGACTGATATTGTCAAGTCATAAATTACGAGACCTTCAACACCTCGTATAGACATACCAAGAAGTAACATAAAAGATGCTACCCACTTGACATACCAGTCTAAGGTTTGTTTCGGAGTCGCAGACTTGAACCATCGGTTACTGTTTGCGATCTCTTCTACTGGTGGTATTTTATCTTCTTTCGGACTCATCTATTTACTCGCATGGTTGTATTATTGAATCGTATGCCTTACGTTCTGCTTGCTCCTTTGCAAGAGCAGTTTTCTCACGCAGTGCCTCCATTCGATCACGACTCTCTATCCACTTATGGTAACTCAATGCCTTACGAGCATTACCACAAGCAAGACCCTTGCGTTTGAATTCATTCTTGAGAATCTTCTTCTCTTCCGCACCCATGAACACACCGACCATTTTCAATAGAGTCTGTCGGAAAGATCGACCATGATGCATATGACCAAGACAGTGAGTCAGTTCGTGCAGTAGAGTGTAACGATTCAAACCAGACTCAGCAAGGGTCACAGTGCGACCATTGGTAAATCCAGATAGTTTCTTGTTTCGTTTACTCATTGCAACAACTTGTGGATTAGAGTCAAAGAGTTTCGCAACATTATTTTCGACAGACTCTTTCCAAAGTTTCTGCCATGTCTTAGATTTATAAATCTTTTTGGCAAACTTCTGTGCCTCTTTGAGATCAGCAAACTCAACATCTTGAATCTGACGTTGAAACATCCACTCGGCACGATAGGTTTTCAATCGTTCTGAGTCTTTACACTTTTCACCACGATTCTGTTTCTGTTCGTGTTTCAAGAGATAGGTTGCATACTCAAGTTTATCGTAATTAGCACTCATTATATAACTCCTTCATTCCAAGCACGATCAGCATACACTTCTTGAAGTC
>Ga0181402_1000102_pt1 | contig 28541 bp, 44 predicted proteins | sample 25SPOviralmetaG_FD_130131 | JGI IMG/M metagenome (GOLD analysis project Ga0181402, IMG submission 130131) | Marine viral communities from the oligotrophic San Pedro Time Series (SPOT) site, San Pedro Channel, CA, USA - 25 SPOT_SRF_2011-08-17 | ecosystem: Environmental > Aquatic > Marine > Strait...
CGGCGTTGCCGCCGAGGTCGTTAGTGTTAGTCTTTGATGACAGGCAGAGTGCCACCGACATAGACTATCAGGGCTTTGATCATGCCCTGCAGCCCCTCAATATCGTTGCCGTCTGGCAAGTTAATGTCTTCATCTTTGTAGGTCCTCTTAAAGAACTTAGCGTTCTCTTCTGCCACCGCTGTGACCAGAGTACGGTTGCCCGATCCGCCCGCCGCGATGCGGGCTGCCTTGATCTTTCTGGCCTCGATACCCTTCTGGATATCTTTAAGGACTGTGTTGAGCTGTCCATCATAGTAACGGTAATCTTTGGCTACACCCTTCTCAGTATGGGTATTGCCATCGGTGTCAGCCGCGACACGTCCCGCCGCCTTAGTGCCGCCCATCGCATACAGCGCCTGCGCCTCGTCACTGAGACGCTTCACAAGTGTCTGTTTTTTCAACAGATCGACCTGTGCCTGCGAGAGGCTACGCTTAACGTTGTTCTTAGCGTAGTTCGCCGTGTTGATACCGTGCTTGATGCACCAAGTAATCAGTTCGCCGCGACCTTCGCCGCTTGCACGATCCGCCTTGGCATCTAAGAGACCAAGTGCTGAAAGCTCAGTGAACTGAGTTGAAGTTATGGCGTTCAAAGCCGCCACGCTTGTAGTGGATTTACCCATTGGGAAAACCTCCTGTATTCAAAAGACACGATCCAAATTCCGTTTCATCGCCTTTCGATGTAATAGTTATGGCATGAAACGAAACGCTTGTCACTGGCTGACAGGTTACGGCCTCAAATGGTATTGAATACAGTCTAAACGCCCTACATACCGTAAAAACTGGTATAGCCAGACCCCACCTACCCCCAACCCCCCTATATTGGCGACTGTGCGCGCATAACTATATAATACTAATTTAGACAAACTTTTTACGTTTCCACACGTTTCGACGCTAGGCACGGGTATCAAAAAGCTAGGCACGGGTATCACCACCCCCCTACCTAAAAAACCCCCCTACCCAAAAATATTATTATAGTGTAAAAAAATTTTATACGTGTTGGAGGACACCGCTATGGACCCAGACAAGATCATAGACTTCCCCGTGCTGTCTGAACTGGATCGGCAGTTTCTTGAGTTAGAGAAACAGCAAGAGCTAATACGTGAGCAGACAAAGCGCATAGAAGATGATAAGCTGGCTAAGTTTATAGAGGATATGTACAAGTGACCATAACTGTAGAACCGGAGGTAGGTATCCCTCTGCCCGATTCAGCAACAAAGATTAAGTTGGCCGATAGAATATCTGCTGCTGCAGAAACATCCAAGCTGCTTGCATCGCATGGGCTAGATATACAGGTCACGGCAGAGGACAAAGACAACGCTGCCAAGATAGCCACCGCGTTTGCTGCGGACCCTATAATGACTACGAAGAAGGCCACGCCGAAGAGAACGGCGGCGCTGACGCCTGCTACGTTGCTTTTAACTGATCGAATCCTTAAAGATTTTGGTCATTCAGTCGTTAAGAGTAGTACCCAGATAAGACACCTAGTCACAAACAAGCTAATCGAAGAGACCGAGAACCCAGACGCACGGATACGTATACGCGCACTAGAACTATTAGGTAAGGTCTCAGACGTGGGGCTGTTTGCCGAGAAAGCCGAAGTAACTGTCACTCACCAGACTACAGATGATATCAGAGATAGACTGCGGGATAAGTTAACTAAACTCGTAGATGTTACGCCAGATGATGTAGAAGATGCCGAGATCATAGACGCCACACCTGTCGATAATACGCCCATAGACATAGACGCCGAGCTAGGGTTAGACGATGAAGGATAATGTGGGCTTCTCCGAGGATGAAGTTCAGCACATGCTGGACAATTTGGACAGCTTCTCAGACGAAGAAATAGCCGAGATAGACAAGCTAGTAGAAGAGTTAGGTATACGTAAGCGCAACAAGACCGCCTACGATGACCTGATAGAGTTCTGTAAACGGATGCAGGATGATTACATAGTAGGGCGTCACCACCGTATTCTTGCTGACCTGCTGATGGCTATTGAGGCAGGTGACGAGGATCGTATCTGCGTCAACATACCCCCACGTCACGGCAAGTCTCAGCTAGTATCTATATTTTTCCCTGCGTGGTTCTTAGGACGTAATCCTAATAAGAAGGTTATGATGGTGTCACACACCACTGACCTAGCTGTGGACTTCGGACGTAAGGTACGTAACCTTATCTCCTTAGATGACTACAAAGCTATATTTCCTACAGTTAAGTTGGCGGTGGATAGTAAGTCTGCGGGGCGTTGGAATACGAATTTTGGTGGTGAGTATTATGCGTGTGGCGTTGGTTCTGCTCTTGCTGGTCGGGGCGCTGACCTCCTGCTCATTGACGATCCCCACTCAGAACAAGATGTTATCAACGGCAACTTCTCTGTGTTTGAGAGAGCATACGAGTGGTATACCTTTGGTGCGCGTACTCGTCTTATGCCGGGTGGTCGAGTAGCTATCATACAGACGCGCTGGCACATGGATGACCTGACAGGTCGTGTGACTGCTGATATGGTCAAGAACGAGAAGTCAGATCAGTTTGAGATTATAGAGTTCCCCGCCATCCTAGACTCTGAAGATAAGGACGGTAAGCCCATACAGAAACCGCTGTGGCCTGAGTTCTTTGACTTAGAGGCGCTGCTACGCACAAAGTCATCTATGCCCACGTTTCAGTGGAACGCACAGTATCAGCAGCAACCCACCGCAGAAGAAGCGTCTATCGTCAAACGTGAGTGGTGGCGCATATGGGCAGACGATGATCCGCCTGACTGTGAGTACATCATAATGTCGCTCGATGCCGCAGCCGAGAAGCACAACCGCGCTGACTATACATCGCTTACAACATGGGGTGTGTTCTTCAACGAAGAAGAGGAGATGCACAACCTCATCCTGTTAAACGCTATAAAAGAGCGTATGGAGTTCCCAGAGCTAAAAGAGTTGGCGGTACAAGAATACCACGATTGGGAACCTGATGCGTTCATCGTGGAGAAGAAGTCATCGGGGTCAGCCCTGTATCAAGAGATGAGACGTATGGACTTGCCTGTGCAGGAGTACACACCTCACCGTGGGTCGGGCGATAAGATGGCACGTCTTAACTCTGTGGCTGACATAATACGGTCAGAGCTGTGTTGGGTTCCCGCTAAACGATGGGCAGAAGAGTTAGTAGAAGAAATAGCTGGGTTTCCGTTTATGTCTAACGATGACCAAGTTGACTCTACAGTTATGGCCCTGTTGCGTTTTAGACAGGGTGGGTTCATACGACTACCTACTGATGTGTGGGATGACGAGCCTGATATACCTCAAAGAGCGGACTATTATTAACGTGCTAGCTTTATCATGTAGGTTTTGGTATCACGCCTATAGGACGCTGGCCGCGTCCCGTGGGGGTGTTCTGGGTTTCCTCCCAACCTATAGGGCACCCTCACATCGACAAAGACATATTTATTTGTTAGAATTACAAAAGAAACACCGTAGCGAGGCCCGACATGGCGATTGAAAAGATGATGACTCCCAATGAGGTTGAGTTATTAGGCGAAGGTCCAGACTTGGAAGTAGAAGTTATGGCCGACGCTGATAGCGCAGTTGAAGTCGAGATGGATGATGGGTCTGTAGTCATAAACTTTGGAAGTCCCGGACTTGATGATGATCTTGATGCAGCTATGGCAGATCACAATGCGAACCTAGCCGAGGGTATTGAGGACGCGATGTTGGAGAGCATGGCGTCTGAGTTAGTTGAAGACTTCGATAATGACCGTGCATCACGCAAAGAATGGGCTACATCATACATAAACGGCTTAGATTTGTTAGGTATGAAGATTGAGGACCGTTCACAGCCTTGGCAGGGGGCTTCTGGGGTGTACCATCCTATGCTCACCGAGGCTGTAGTACGGTTCCAAGCGCAGGCTATGAGTGAACTTATGCCTGCATCTGGCCCTGTTAAGTCAAAAATCGTCGGTAAGATGACACCTGAGAAATTTAAACAATCTCAACGTGTAGAAACAGAACTTAACTATCTTATAACGGAAGAAATGCCCGACTATCGGAACGAAATGGAGCAGATGCTGTTCAAACTTCCGTTAGCTGGCTCTGCATTTAAGAAAATCTACTACGATCCGATCTTAGAGCGTCCTGTATCTGTATTTGTACCTGCCGAAGACTTTGTAGCGTCCTATGGCGCGTCTAATTTGCGTACTTGCCCTCGCTACACACACGTTATGAAGAAAACTTACGAAGAAATTCGTGCGTTGCAGGTAAATGGGTTCTACGCAGACGTGGAACTACCGGAACCAACGCGTGATATTACGGATATCGAAGAAAAATATAACGAAATGGACGGGACAGAGCCTGTTTACAGCGATGACCCACGCCACACGTTGTTAGAAATGCACGTAGATATCATACTACCCGAGCCATTTGATGATCCTGACGGTCTGGCGCTCCCATTTGTAATTACTATGGACAAATCTTCGCGTATAATTCTAGCAATACGCAGAAATTGGTACGAAGAAGATAAAAAAAGGCGAAAACGCAGTCATTTTGTACATTACCCGTACCTGCCCGGGATGGGTTTTTACGGTACAGGCTTGATTCACACCATAGGTGGGCTGGCAAAGTCCGCTACGTCCATTATGCGGCAGCTTATCGACGCTGGGACACTATCTAACCTACCAGCAGGGTTAAAATCCCGTGGTATGCGGATAAAAGGGGACAATACACCTCTGATGCCCGGAGAATTTAGGGATGTTGACGTTCCGGGTGGAGCGATCAAGGATTCTATTACCTTCCTACCGTATAAAGAGCCATCACAGGTGCTGTATACCCTCCTAAACAACGTGGTTGAGGAAGGACGGCGCATTGGCTCTGTAGGGGACATGCAGGTAGGGGATATGAACGCACAGGCTCCTGTAGGCACTACACTGGCGCTTATGGAACGGTCTATGAAGGTTATGTCAGGCGTACAAGCGCGCCTACATGCAGCTATGAAGGAAGAACTACGCATCCTAGCGCGTATCGTGCATGACTACATGCCGTCTGAGTACGCGTATGAGATGGACGAACCTGCGGACCGTGCAGCAGACTTTGACGGACGTGTAGACGTAGTACCCGTGTCTGATCCCAACGCCGCTACTATGGCGCAGCGTATAATGCAGTACCAAGCAGCCTTACAAATGTCGCAGCAGGCACCACAGTTGTATGATCTAGGTAAACTACACCGTCAAATGCTTGAGGTTCTGGGTATTCCAGACGCAGAAGACATTATAAAACTGCCTGATGATATCAAACCTGCTGATCCTGTGTCTGAGAATATGTCGATAATGAAGCAAGAGCCTGTAAAAGCGTTCTCGTATCAGGACCACGAAGCACATATTATGACTCACATGGCGGCACTACAAGACCCCAAGATACAGCAGATTGTGGGTCAGTCGCCGTTTGCAGGGGCCATACAAGCCGCTATGCAGTCTCACGTCACAGAACACATAGCATTACAGTATCGCAAAGAGATCGAAGCACAGCTAGGCACAGAGCTACCTAATCAGGATGAGCCACTACCCGAGTCTGTAGAGCTTGAATTGTCTAAGGTGGTCGCACAGGCGGCAGGACAGCTACTCAAGAAAGATCAGGCCGAGGTAGCCGCTGAAGAGAACGCCAAACAACAGGCAGACCCCCTGACGCAGCTACAGCAGCGCGAGATGGCTATTAAAGAGCAGGAACTGCAGCACAAGATGCAGATGGATCAGGCCAAGCTACAGCTTGATATGGAGAATAAACGGGCGAATGTCGGTCTCCAAGAGGGGCGTATGGAAGCTGACAATGCTAAAGCAGCGGCTGATATACAATTAAAAGTAGCTGAGTTGCAGACAAAAGAAGATACTGAAGCTATTAAACTAGCTATGGAAGCAGCTAGAGATATAAACGATAGGGACTAATACGTGGAGCAGAGCATATTCCTAACGGTGCTGAACCGTGTAGAGGAACAACGTAGCGCAATACGTCACCATCTAGCAGGTGGTGGCGCTACAAATGACAGGGAATACTGGAAGTTTGTAGGTGAGTACGAGGCGTTGGGCAACATAGCTACAGAAATTAAAGAAGTTGAACAACGATATATTGATACATAGAACTTTTAGTTGTATGGAAAAAATACGTGGATGATCCACGCTAGGGCGCTGTGAGCCTTTAATCACTGCTAGGAGACTAAAATGTACGCGGCCAACAAAGTAGAAGATAGCGAACTGCAAGCTAAACTTCCCGAACCCAAAGGCTTTAAAGTCTTAATTGCAGTCCCAGAATTAGACGGAAAGACAGAAGGCGGTGTTATTATGCCCGATGCTCTTAAATCTATGGAGGAGACAGCATCTATCATTGGGTTTGTTATAAAAACCGGACCCGAGGCTTACACAGATAAAGAACGGTTCCCCAGTGGACCTTACTGTGAGGAGGGAGATTTTGTAATCTTCCGTTCTTACTCAGGCACTAGATTTAAAGTGATGGGTAAAGAGTTTCGTATTATCAACGATGACACTGTAGAAGCAGTGGTAGAAGACCCACGGGGGTATAGTAGAGCATGAGTGGCGCAGAGCAAGCCGTAGAAGATACGGGCACCGTAGAAGTCAACATGGATTCATCCGAAGACATTGTTGTGGAGGTTGAAGACGATACTCCTGAAGAGGACAAAGGCCGACCACGCCGAGCCAAAGGCGAAGAAGCTGATATCCCTGAAGATGATGACCTTGAAAAACATAGTGAGTCCGTACAAAAACGGATTAAAAAACTAAAGTTTGAGTTTCACGAAGAGCGTAGACGCAAGGAAGAAGCAGAACGTGAACGCGAAGCTGCCGTGCAGTACGCACAAAATGCTAAAAGTGAAGCTGATAAACTACGTAAAAACTTGTCTGAGGGTGAGGGAGTTCTCATTACACAGGCAAAAGCACGTAATGAGTCTGAGCTTTCGCAGGCAAAGGCAGCTTATAAACAGGCGTATGATGCGGGTGATTCTGACGCGGTTATTGAAGCGCAGTCAGCTATGGTCAAATTACAGACCGAAGCTGATCGCATTGAAAACTGGAAGCCTCGTTCTGCTGAAGCGCCTGAACAACCTGCTCCTGCGCCTAGACCTCGCGCACCTGAACCTGATAAAAAGGCGCAAGAATGGGTATCCCGTAATCCTTGGTTTACTGAGGATAAGGCTATGGAGCGATATGCTATGCTTGTGCATCAGGAGCTAGTAGAAGAAGGAGTTGATTCTTCTTCCGATACATACTATAGTCGAATTGATGTTGCCATGAGGCAGCGTTATCCAGATAGGTTTGACGATGTTGAAGAGGACAGAAAACCGCAACGTCAGGCTGGCTCCGTGGTGGCCCCGAGTGGTAGAAATACTGCTACATCACGCAACACGGTTAAACTGACCTCCTCTGAGGCCGCTATCGCCAAGCGACTTGGAGTATCATTAAAAGACTACGCGGCGCAAAAACTGAAGGAACTGAACAATGGCTGATCGCAAACCCCGCTCTTTGAACACCCGTGAAACAGGTGAACGCAGAAAACCGTGGAAACGATCCTCTATGCTACCTACCCCCGAACCGCGTGACGGACTTGCGTTCCGCTGGATTCGCACATCTACCTTGGGTACAGGTGACATGACCAATGTTTCGCAAAGGTTCCGAGATGGGTACGTAGCTGTGAAAGCAGAAGACTACCCTGAATTGCAGATTATGTCCGATATTGACTCACGCTTTAAGGACAATATTGAAGTCGGCGGGTTATTGCTTTGTGCAATACCTAAAGAATTGCAAGAAGACCGAGAATACGGTCAGTTGGAGACTGCACAACATCAGTCCGACGCCGTAGATAGGAATTTCATGCGGGAATCCGACCCCCGTATGCCCGTAATGCCTTCTGAACGGTCTACTCGTACCTCATTTGGTAAGTAGCCTTCTGGCGCTTGCTGTAAATAAAATCGTAATAGAGGAGAGACTTAAATGGCTCTTACATCTACTCCATACGGTTTGCGCCCGATTAACGCTATTGGGGGTCGTTCCTTTGCAGGATCAACTCGCCAATTACCTATTACTTCTGGGTTCAACACCGCTATCGCCAACGGCGACATTGTGCAGGTAGCCGCAAATGGCACCATCACAAAGGTCACTGAGGTTGGCACAAACGCCGCCGCATTTCCTGCTGGGACTGTCGGCATCTTCCTTGGCTGTTCATACACTGATGCGATTCGCGGGTTTACCCAGAATAATCAGTGGCCTGCAGGTCAAGTTGCTGCCGATGCTCAGGCTTATATTTGTGATGACCCTAACGCGTTGTTCCAAATCCAAGCTGACGCTGCCGTAGCGCAAACCCTGATGCACAGTAACTTTGCTGTTAATCAGACTGCGCCAGACACAGCTAATGGCAATTCCAGAATCTCTCTGGATGTGGCTACCGCCAACACCACCGCTACGATTGCTTTTAAACTCGTAGATTTTGTTAACGCACCCGGATCAACCGTGGGTGACGCATTTACCGATGTGATTGTTAAGTTCAATCCTTCGTCACATGCGTACACCGCTGGTCTTGGCCTGTAAGGAGATAATCAATGGCTATTTCTCGCGCACAGGCGCTAAAAGAGCTTCTTCCGGGCCTTAACGCCCTGTTTGGTTTAGAGTACGGCAAGTACGAAAACGAACATGAAGCCATCTACGAAACCGAGTCTTCGGAGCGTAGTTTTGAAGAGGAAGTAAAACTTTCAGGTTTAGGCGCTGCCCCCGTCAAAAACGAAGGTGCTGCTATCTCGTATGATAACGCGCAGGAATCATTTACTGCTCGTTACAACCATGAAACTGTGGCTATGGGTTTCTCTATCACTGAAGAAGCGATGGAAGATAACCTGTATGATTCACTGTCCACCCGCTATACCAAAGCACTAGCTCGCGCTATGGCTTATACCAAGCAGGTTAAGGCAGCGGATTTGCTGAACACAGGCTTCGCCACCTTTAACTCAGGTGATGGCGTCACACTGTTCAACACTGCACACCCCACAGTATCGGGTGCTACAAACGGCAACCGTCCTGCGGTAGCTGCTGACCTGAATGAAACCTCGCTTGAGCAAGCAGTAATTGATATTGCAGCCTACGTTGATGAACGTGGTCTTCTTATCGCTGCGCGCCCACGTAAGCTCATTATCCCTACAGGTCTTATGTTTGTGGCAACACGCTTGCTGGAAACTGTAAATCGTGTGGGTACAGCCGATAATGACATTAACGCACTTAACTCAAACGGTTCTATTCCGGGCGGTTATACGGTTAACCATTATCTGACTGATGCAGATGCGTTCTTTATCACTACTGATATTCCGAATGGCATGAAGCATTTTGAGCGTACCGCGATGACAACATCTATGGATGGTGACTTCGATACAGGTAACGTGCGCTATAAAGCGCGTGAGCGTTATTCGTTTGGTGTCTCTGATCCGCTGGGTATCTACGGTTCTCCCGGAGCCTAATTTAGGTACTGGTGACAGTTTGAGAGGGGTGACTTCGGTTGCCCCTTTCTTTTTGTCTAAAGGTACTGTACTACTAACTCATCCCTGACAGTCGCAGTGTGTGACTGACATTTGCCACGACAGGAGATTATCATGGCTAACACAACTTTTTCAGGTCCAATTCGGGCAGGTAATATTAGGAATACTACAGGCACAACTGTAGGTACTGACATTGCTAACGTAGGTTACGTTGTAATGTGTCAAGACACAGTACAGAGTCTCGCAGGCGGCGCTCTTGCAGCGGTTGTAACGGATATCGTAATTCCAGCAAACTCCAAAATTGTTAACTGCATTATTGATCTTGTAGCTGCGGCTAACACCACCACCAACATCAGCGTTGGCGAAGTAGGTGGTAACGCTAATACAATTATTAACTCTGTAGCATCAGGAACCACAGTAGGTGTTAAAGCACTGGGCGCTGGTGGTGGAGGAACCCTAGAATGGGGTAACACTGGCACATCAGACCTTCGTTTAACTGTAACATCTTCTGCTGCTACTAACGCAGGTTCTGTCCGCATTACAGTAATGTATGCACAAGCGTTTAACACTGTAATACGACCTTAAAGGAGTAGCTAAATGGCTGGTCAAGAGGTTAGAGCTTACAATTTTGCGGCAAGTGATACTGCTGCTCTTGTAGGCCCATCACGCGGTAGGTTGCAGGGCGTTTTAGTTAACGCTGCTGCGGCTGCGGCTTTTACCATACGTAGTGGTAGTGCTACGGGTGAGATTATACTTCAGTTAACCCTGCCTGTGGGCTGGAATGACGTATATATCCCTAATGACGGTATACTTGCTGACAATGGTTGTTTTGTCTCTGCTTTTACAGGCACTGGCAATGTAATGACCCTGCTCATAGAGTAGATCGTTATGGCTTCAAAGGGTGAGATGCCGAAGCGTAACAAAAAGAATTTTCGCTCCACCAAGTCTGGGGCGGGAATGACAAAGGCGGGTGTCGCTGCTTACAGACGTAAAAATCCCGGTTCTAAGTTAAAAACCGCTGTTACGGGCAAGGTTAAAAAAGGCAGTAAAGATGCCAAGCGGCGTAAGTCGTTCTGCGCTCGTTCTGCTGGACAGATGAAACAATTTCCCAAAGCAGCAAAAGACCCTAATAGCCGTCTAAGACAGGCTAGAAGACGCTGGAAGTGTTAGGATAGATTATGGCTAAAGCAAAGAAAAAACAGAAGTTAGCGTATGACCCCGAAAGTAGGGCGTTTAAGGACGCAATACACAACGCACTTACCGAAGCGCAGGGTCTCCCTACAAAATCAAAAAAACCAAAACCACAAATGCGTGATTTTAAGTCTATGGATGATGTTGATAGGCAGGCTAAAGGTGGTATCCTTAAAATGCGTAGTGGTGGCAAAATAGATGGTCGCGCTATAAGAGGTAAGACACGAGGGCGGTATGTCTAAAGCAAAACCTTCAAATGCAGCCTTGTGGTCGAAAGCTAAGTCTGCGGCCAAGGCGAAGTTTAAGGTCTACCCTTCCGCTTACGCAAATGCTTGGGCTTCCAAATGGTACAAGTCCAAGGGTGGCAGTTGGTCGGGTGGCAACAATAAGGTAGCTAAACGTGGCAAAAGCACCAAAAAAGGGTAAAGGCGGTCTTGGCAAATGGTTCGGTGAAGAGTGGACCGATGTTAAGACGGGTAAAGCCTGCGGACGTAAATCCGCTAAAGGCAAGTCCAAGCGTCCCTACCCTGCCTGTCGCCCTAAGAAAGTGGCGTCTAAGATAACTAAGTCCGAGGCTACAAAGAAAACTGGGCCTAAGCGTGTAAAATGGTCTACTACTGCTAGTGGTAAGAAGAGGACTAAATAATGGCTACAGTCGTACCTGACCTACCTGAGTTGTTTGAAGAAGCCTTTGAACGGGCTGGTTTGCAGATGCAATCTGGGTATGACTTACGTACTATCCGTCGTAGTCTCAATATCTTAACCCTAGAGTGGCAGAACAGGGGCCTTAACCTGTTTACTATTGACTCTGGCACTGTCGATCTGACCGCAGGGCAAATAGATTATAGTATGCCCGTAGATACTATAGATATTATTGAGCATCAGCTACGTACTGGTACAGGTACAAATCAAATAGATACAGCTTTACAGCGTGTTAGCGTGTCTACATATGCACAGCAGACTAACAAGAACACTGTAGGACGGCCCACGCAGATATACGTGCAGCGACTACCTACCGAAGTAAAATTTACACTGTGGCCTACACCGGACACTACACAGACTTATCAACTACTGTACTTTCGCCTCAAGGGTATTGATGGCCTTGCGTCAGGTGTTGGAGGAGAGACAAGCAATATACCTCCACGGTTTGTACCTGCACTTGTATCAGGGTTAGCGTTTCATGTAGCCATGAAGAAACCCGAAGCTGCAGCCAGAGCAGTGCCTCTTAGAGAAGAGTATGAGTATCAATTTAAGTTAGCGGCATATGAGGACCAAGAACGTGCGTCTTCCATATTCGTACCGTTTCAAACCTTTCATGGTGGTATGAGATGAGCTACGCGTCTGGTAAACACGCATACGGTATATGTGACCGGACAGGGTTTAGATACCCATTAGAAGACCTTGTATACGAGTTTCAAGATGGGCATAGAACTGGTTTCCGTGTTGGCAAAGATGTAGTTGATCCAGACCAACCTCAAAACTTCTTAGGGCGCATCCGAGTAGTTGATCCACAATCATTGCTTGATCCAAGGCCCGATGCTTCTCCCGGACGTGGTTTATTTGGTTGGAACCCTGTAGGGCACACCCTTGTTCACTTAACAGGACAAGTAGGTAGTGTTACTTTAGACATTCCCGTACCAGAAAGTAACACTGTCACGGGCGTAGCAGCGTCTGGTTCTGTAGGTACTGTTAGTGTACTTGCGGGAAGTAGTGCTAATGTTTCAGTTACAGGTGTAGCGGGAACTAATGCTGTAGGTACTGTAAGTATTACAGCAGTTGATAGTTCTACAGTTTCAGCTACAGGCATAGCAGGCACAGGCGCTTCAGGTGCCGTTACTGTAACTACAAACATATTTGCGGTAACGGTAGCCAGCGGCACTAATCCATACGGCACAGGCAACAAGTTCTACATAGATGGTGTTGTTAGCCCAACAATTAGTATTGCAGAAGGTTCTACCTTCCGGTTCGATCAGTCTGCTTCTTCTAATAGTAGCCACCCACTGCGCTTTAGCACTACGGCTAACGGTACGCATGGTGGTGGTTCTGAGTACACTACAGGCGTAACCACATCGGGAACGGCTGGACAGGCTGGCGCGTATGTCCAGATAACTGTAGCTAACAGCGCACCGACTTTGTATTACTATTGCACAAATCACAGCGGTATGGGTGGTACGGCTAACACACCATAGGAGACTTGAACATGGCTATGAAGAAAAAAGGTGCCGCTAAAGGCGGTGTACGGAAGATGAAGACTGCTGGTAAACTAGAAATGGTTAAAAACAAAGCTGGAAAAATGGTTCCTGCTTTTGCTGCTGACGGCAACGGAAAAATGGCTAAAGGTGGCGCTGTAGCTAAGAAGATGGGTGGCGGCATGATGAAGAAAAAAGGCATGGCTAAAGGCGGTGCTGTAGCCAAGAAGAAGGCTGGCGGTGCTGTAGCTAAGAAGATGGGCGGCGGCAAAATGATGAAGAAGGGCTACGCCAAAGGCGGTAAGCTAACAAAAAAGATGGGTAAAGGCGGAACTCTAGTACGCGGTACTGGCGCGCAACGAAGCGGCAGAATGGCAAGAGGACCAATGGGATAATATGCCCTACCTACAAAGCAATATACCGCACTTTAAGTGTTGGGTTCGTCGTGAGTATACGGTCAATCATGAGCGTTACCACGGCGAATTTCTACATGCTATGGTTATTGCTGTTACTACGATGCCCAACAGATGCCTGAGTTTTCAGATTATCTTTACGGGGTGTGAGGCGGACGATACAGACGATGAGAATGTGCATGGTGGGGCTATGTGGGCTAGGATGCCCATAACTGCCTTGGTAGCTGATGAACCATTTGAAGAGTGGCCCGAGGGTATGGCAGTTCACGAAGTCCAGCCTTGGGACTGCCCTTCGCATACACATGCGGTATATACGCTTGACAGGGCATCACCTTGTCCGTGGATGGCTAAGATCGCAGGAGGGTTTTTTCCTGCTAAGTACTTGTTTACTGTAGATTATACCGATACAGATGTAGCAGATGATCCAGCGCAACACAAACAAGCGCATGTGCTACAGCTATTAGATGCGGGTAGGTGGATAGGTAATATAGTGGCGTTACCTAATAATAGGGTACGGGTAACACACCCTGCGTGGTTTGAGACAGGTGAAGGCGCACCAGACTTTAAGCCGTCACAGCATATACATTATTCTAAATCTGATTTAGACTACACGCTAGATGTAACGCAAATATTCGACAACTTGTATAGCGAGGATTAGATTTATGGGCAAGATGAAAGAATTGGATATAGAACTTCAAGACTTACGGACAGAGTTTTTTGACAGCCCTGCGTCAGATCAAATGAGCTTTGATCAGTTTCTTATTAGAAAAGGCAAGAAAAACCTGTCTAAGCTGGCCGCAAGCAAAAGAAGCAAGGGCGGTAAAATAGATAAGATGGGTAGTGGTGGTGGTGTGTGCAGAGGAATGGGCAAGGCTCGTGGGGGCAAATATAGGATTGTCTGATGAATTATACTGAGCTTACGCAAGCTATAAAAGACTATACAGAGAACACAGAGGCAACATTTGTCTCTATGATCCCTACGTTTGTTCAGCAAGCGGAGCAACGTATATTTCGCACTATTACTATACCCGAAGTCAGGTCCAACAGCACAGGTTCTCTAACTAAGGGTAATCAATACTTGCAACGACCCGATGACTTTCTGGCCGTATTTTCTCTTGCTATTGTTGACCCTACTACAGCAGCGTATACATACCTGTTAGAGAAAGATGTTAACTTTATGCGGGAAGCCTACCCTGTAGCAGCTACGGAAGGTGCGCCTAAATATTATGGTCAGTTCGATGGTGATGCTATTGCTGCTAACACTGATGGGCATTTTATAGTAGGGCCAACACCCGATGCAAACTATGTAGTTGAGTTACACTATTATTTTGAACCTCCCTCTATTGTCACTACAAGCACATCGTGGCTTGGGGAAAACGCTGACACTGTACTTTTGTATGGTTCTTTAGTAGAAGCGTATACGTTTATGAAGGGCGATCCTGATATAATGCAGACTTATAAAGAGCGATATGAGTCTGCTTTAACACAACTTTCTGTAATTGATGCTGCCAGTAGGGGCGATAGCTATAGGGATGGAAACTTTAGATGAATGACATGCCGTTTCATATGTCTGTGGGTAGCGTTGAGGTTAGGACCACCAACAATCGTGGATTCACACCTGAAGAGGTTGCTGAGAGGTGTACTGACAAGCTGCTACACGTTTCTGAACAAGCCCCTCCCGTAATAAGAGATCAAGCAGTAGCCTACAAACAGCAGATGACAGGCGTTATAGCTTCTTACATGAAACAGGCTATTCAAAGTGACAGAACTACTGTATATAACGCAATCAAAGACGCTGGGCACCCAAAACTAGCTAACTATATAAGGAATATGTAAATGGCATTTTCAGGCAATTTCATGTGTACTTCATTTAAGACAGAACTGCTTAAAGGTATACACAACTTCACAGCAGCATCTAATGTGTTTAAGCTGGCTTTGTACACCAATAGTGCTAGTTTTAATGCGGCGACCACTGCCTACACTTCTGGTAATGAAGTTACTGGCACAAACTACACAGCCAAGGGAAACGCCATTACTACGGTGACTCCTACCTCTTCTAGCACAACTGCTTTTGTAGACGCTAATGATGTTGTGTTTTCAAATGTTACAATTAGCGCGGTTCGTGGAGCTTTATTCTACAATGAGGCAGCGTCTGGCGATCCTACAGTAGCTGTATTGGATTTTGGTTCAGACAAAGCCGCAAGTGCTGGAGACTTTACAGTTGTAATGCCAACTGGAGATGCTTCTAACGCGATCATTCGTATAGCTTAAAAGGTAGCGTCTCATGTCCACTGTATATCTAGGTGGCTGGGGCCGATCTACTTGGGGCTTTGGGGCTTGGGACGAAGCAAGTGTTCTTCCAGCATTAAATGGTTCTGTTGGCTCAGTAACTACTGTTGTTCGCATAGATGCAATAGGCGTCAGCGCAACCGGACAAGTTGGTACAACAACTCAAACAGGACTTGCGACAGTACCTGTCACAGGAGTTTTGGGAACATCAGTTCTTGCAACTACTGTAATTGATTCAGACGGCAACATACCTGCGCTGGGGCTAAACTCTATAGGCTCTGTTGGTATAGTATCTATTGTAGCTGAATCAGTTCTGCCGATTACAGGCGTTGTAGGCAGCACAGCCATAGGTACAGCTACCACAAGATTTGGGCGTGTTGTTAATCTCACAGGTACATCTTCTACTGGAAGTGTTGGTAGTGTAACTGTTAACGAATCTTCTTCTCTACCCGCAACAGGAGTTGCTGCAACAGGTCAGCTAGGCACTATAACTCTTACGTACAGCAATGCTGATGTTAATGGTGTAGTGGGACAGGGGTATATAGGAACTGCTATAGCGTCCGCAGATAGCAATATACCTGTTACAGGATTGTCTAGCACTGGAGCTTTGGGTGCCAGCACGACTACTAGCGACGTTACACAACCCGCAACAGGTGTAGTAGGTACTCTAGGTCTGGGCGTTGTGTCTGTAGAAGAAGGCGCTAGCGTAACTGTATCAGGAGTACAGGCTGCAGGGCAGTCTGGCGGAGTGCTTGTATGGAGTAAAATAGTGCCCGTACACAATTCAAATTGGGCAGGTATAAGCCCTACATCTTCGGAAAGTTGGGCACCTGTGAACACCAACTCTACGGTAACTTGGAAAAAGATTGCGTCTTAGCTACAAGCGCGGTATAAATCCAACAATCAATCTAGTTTAGGAAACTTACATGGCTAGTGTTTATTCAAACGATCTTCGTTTAGAAGAGATAGGTACTGGCGAGCAGTCGGGTACGTGGGGTACTACCACCAACACAAATTTAGAACTTATTGCTGAGTCCTTTAGTTTTGGCACTGAAGCAATAACTACTAACGCAGATACCCATACAACCACGCTTACCGATGGAGCCTCTGCTCAAGGTAGGTCCATGTACCTTAAATATACAGGCACACTAGACTCCGCTTGTACTATTACTATTGGACCCACCTCAGTAAGTAAGATGTGGTTTATAGAAAATGCTACAACTGGAAGTCAAAACATTATCATCAAACAAGGGTCAGGGGCGACAATAACTATCCCTAGTGGTCAAGTTAAGGCAGTGTTTTCCGATGGTACAGGGGCAGGGGCAGCAATGACAGATGCGTTTACGGGTCTAAGTGTCCCTAGTTTGTTTATAGCAGGCCAAGCTCCAGCGAGCATTGGTGATGTTTTGGCATTAAGCATAGCGTTAGGATAGAATATGGCTAATACATTTAAGAGTTACTTGGCAAGCGCCACAGGCACCAGCCCTGTTACTGTCCGTACAGTAGCTGCAAACACACAGACCGTTGCGGTTGGCATTAATTTGGCAAACATTCTAACCACACAGATTACGGCAAGTGCTTATGTAAGCAGGGGTGGTACAGACTTTTATATTATTAAAAATGCTCCCATTCCCGCGCAGGGCGCTCTGTCTGTGTTGGACGGCAAGATCATCTTAGAAGCCGCAGATGCGGTTAAGGTTGTAGCTAACACAGCAAGTGGCTTAGACACTATGCTGTCGGTACTGGAGATTACCTAATGGCTGGATATATTGGCTCTAAATCTTCAGGAATAATATCAGGCATTGATGCTTCTATCGCTGAGTTAAACCTTAACGATAAGGCTTCAGCCAACGGCACTACAGAGGCCAATAAAGTCCTTACAGCAGATGCCAATAAAGATGTTACCGCGATTCGCAACCTGACTGCTACAGGTGATGTGGCGGCTGGCGGTGCTATAACAGCTACAGGCACCGTTACACGCGCCCTGACGCGAGGTTCTATTGATGTTGGTAATAGCTCCGGTGTGTCATCTGCTTTAGCAAAAGGTGCTGCAGGAACAGTCCTAACATCTGATGGTACTGACTTGTCTTTTGTGGAGGCATCAGCAGGAGGCGAAGCGACATTTACAGCGACAGGTGCGATTACAGCGGGAAACCCTGTTGGGTTTAATGCAAACGGCACTATTTCTGCTATGCAACAAATATCTGGGAGTGCTGCCGCACTTGGTAGTGGCGCGTCTAGTACGGGTGGAGGCCGTCAGCCTATGGCTTACGATACTGCTGCTGATAAATATTTACATGTTTTTTCTGGCACAAATGACAACCTATTTGCGCGCGTTGGTACAATAAGCAACTTGGGTATTACGTTTGGAACGGCGGTTGACTCAGGAACAACTTTAAGTGCATTTGCGAGAACTCGTGGAGAACTTCATCTAGTATATGATGATAATGCTGGCAAATTTGTAGTATCATACTGCAAATCTGATGATAAAGGTTACGCTCGTACTATAACCATTAGTGGAACTACCCCCAGTTTCGGCACGGAAATTAATGTCCGCAATAGTACTACATATCACACTGAAGTGGGTTATGACTCAAACGCAAATAAAGTTTTGTTTTTAAACACAGGAAACCAAGACTCTCTTAGGGGGCGGGTTGGTACAATAAGCGGAACTGACATTTCGCTTGGTACAGAAGTCGATTTTGGCGGCTCTGCAATGTATCCAGTGCCGGGGTCTTTGACATTTGATTCTAACGTAAACAAGTTTATATTTGTATATGGTACAAGTAGTGCTGCGCGTCCATACAATGCGCGTACAATGACCATCAGCGGTACAAGCGTGTCCGCAGGATCAGAGGTCACTTTAGCATCAAGCGGGGAGAGCAATTTAGTACCTTATGTTATATTTGATCCATCCATCAACAAAGCAGTCGCTTTATTTATGGAAAACGGACCCAAATTTAGACTACTAACAATAAGCGGAACTAGCCTTACTCAAGGCACAACAACTGCTATTCCTTTTACCACTACTCCTGTATCAGGCATTAATGGTGAAATATTTAGTTCCTGTGTAGACCCAGACACTGCTGGAATTGTGATATGCTATTCTACAGGAACTGCGGAAACGAGAATTACACCAGCTAAATTTAGTGGTGTTAATATGACGCTCAGTTCAGAAATTGTTGTTAGCCTGACTAAAAAACAAAATGGCATAATATATGACCCTGACGAAGATGCCTGTATTGTGTCTACACTAGACGAAGCTCACGTTGTTAAACCAATTACTAGGGCAGCATATGTCGGCGTAGCTTCGGAAAGCATTTCCAATGGTGCAACGGGTAAAGTTACAATTATTGGGGGAATTAATGCTAACCAGAGCGGTTTGTCTGCTGGGAGCCAATATGGAATACCAGAAACTTCGACATCGTTAGTTGCAACGGATACTAATCCAATTGGCATAGCTATTAGTTCAACCGAAATATACCTCCGCGCTGTCTCATTGTAGGATAAATGTTATGATGAACGAAATGATGACTGATCTGCCCTTTGACGGAAAGACCGCCGAAGCAGCACGGCGGTATCGTAATGAACTGCTTTCGCGTTGTGATGATAAGGTTTGGCCTGACCATGTGCCTGACGCTTGGAAAACATACCGACAGGCACTGCGGGACTTGCCCACACAGGCAGGTTTCCCCACAAATATAACTTGGCCCACAAAGCCTGAGTAGGAGTAAAATATGTCAGGATACATAGGCACACAGCCAGTACCACAGGCCACGCAGAAGCGTCAGGCTTTTACTGCTACGGCAGGGCAGACTACCTTTGCTACAAGCGGGTACAGCGTAGGTTTTGTCGATGTATATATGAACGGCGTAAAATTAGCTGCTGCCGATTACACCGCGACCAACGGCTCTGACGTTGTGCTGGCTACCGCTGCTTTGGCTAATGACATTATAGAGATTGTAGCGTTTACATCCTTTGTAGCTAGTGGTGGGTTAGCCGCTGCAAACAATCTGTCGGACGTAGCAAGCGCATCTACATCAAGAACAAACTTAGGTATAACTTTACCAAATCTTGGAGTTACTAGCACGGCGGCTGAACTAAACACGTTAGACGCAGTGCCTCGCGGTTCTATTATTTACGGTAACAGCAGTGCAGCTACAGCAAGACTAAGCAAGGGCGCAACGGGTACAGTACTGACCGCTGGTGCTGATGACATTAGCTGGGTAGCGGCAAGCGGTGGCGGTGAGCAGACATTCACTGCAAGCGGCAGCATTAGTGCTGGGGCTTTAGTCGGTATAAACTCTAATGGTACTATTTCAACAATGGGCGCAACGGCTGGCACTCCAGTTCAATTCCATCCAAATAATGTGGATAGCTCCAGAGGTACTTACAAAGCGATAGTTTATGATACTGCAAACAACAAAGTTATTCAGTTTTATCGCGATACAGCTAATAACTATTATTTAACGTGTGTGGTGGGGACGATTTCAGGACAAAGCATTTCGTATGGCACTCCTGTAGCTTACAGCGCAAATGCCCATAGATTGAGGGCAACTTACGACACAAATTCTTCAAGAGCGGTTTGTATTTTTAGAAATGAGTCTGATACGAATGACGGCTATGCTGTGGTTGTTTCTGTTAGCGGAACAACGCCTACATTTGGAACTGCTGTTGAATTTAGCAATGCTAACATGGATGCAGGGGATTGTTGCTTTGATAGCAATTCTAACAAAGTAGTTATAGCGTACAAAAATGGCTCTACAGCGCAAGGGAAAAGCATAGTTGGAACTGTAAGCGGAACGTCAATATCATTTGGCTCTGAAGCTACATTCACAACAAATAACCCATATGACGGTTATATTACTTGTGCGTTTGATAGCAATTTAAACAAAGTTGTCATTGCATATACAGACTATAGTAACTCCAGCTATGGAACTGCCATTGTTGGGACGGTTTCGGGAACGTCGATTAGTTTTGGTTCAGCAGTAGTTTATAGCGCGTTCAACGCTACTTATTATAGTGAACTAGCGTTTGATAGTAACGCAAACAAATTTTTACTTGTTTACGCCGCTGAAAGTCAATTAAAATGTAGAGTTGGTACAGTCAGCGGAACTTCAATTAGTTTTGGCACAGAACAATTCTTAACTTTAGTCGGCGGAGATTACGTTAATACCCTTGTGTTTGATAGCGCCACTAACGAAATGATTATATTTTTTGAGGCTGTAACTACAAATCAAGCGTCTGCAATTAAAGGCAAACTGTCTGGAACATCGTTCTTTGCGGGTTCATCAATCGTTGTTGCTGCAGTCAATGTGACGATTGCAGGAAGTGCGTATGATGAAGATACCGACCAGTGTATTCTTAGTTATCAAGATGATAGCGGTTATAATGGTAGAAATGTGGTTTTTAACTCTGCAAATCCATCGTGGGTGGGCGTAGCCGCTGAATCAATTTCAAATGGCGTATCAGGAAAGGTAACGGTAATCGGTGGCATAAACACTAATCAATCAGGACTTGTTACTGGCGCAGTTTATGGATTACCGACAACTGCCACAGCGATTACGGCGGGTGCTTCTAACGCTATTGGCGTTGCGCTATCATCGTCAAGTTTATACATCAATACAGGGAAGTTATAATGAAAACTTTGGTGAAAGACGGACTTTCTGTTTATCTTTTTTCAGATGATAAAGTTGTAAACACAACCGCTAATCATACGGAAATAGGATCACCCGTCGAACTTATAGCTGGTGACTGCAACACTTCTAATAGCACAATGCACACAGGCGTCACTGCTCCTGATAACTGGATGGGTACTAGATATTTGTATGACGGTACAACATGGTCAGCCAACCCTAAATGGGTTGACCACACCACAAAAAAATCGGAGTAAGATATGACCAAAGCTAGAGACCTTGCAGGATTCGCGTCATCCTCTGTAACAACCACAGCCTCTGATGGCTTGGTTCTCAAGGGCGATGGTAGCAGCACAGACGTTGTAATCAAGAACGGCGCTAACGCTACAGTGGCTACGGTGGCTGACGGGACTACTACGCTGGCTGCAACTGCTAACCTAACGGCTGGCGGTAGTATAGCTGCAACTGCTAACCTAACGGCTGGTGGTTCTATAACAGCTACAGGTGCGTCAGTAGGCGCTCTAGCGCAGGGCGCTATACAGGTAGGTAATTCATCAGGTGTAGCGGCTCCGCTGACCATAGGCTCTAACGCACAATTGCTTCAGTCTAATGGCACAACAGCGGCGTGGGCTACTATAAGCACAGGTGCAACAGAGGTTGTTTTTCCTTCAGACTGGGCATCACCGACAAACACTTATTCAACCAGTGGAACATGGTCAAAAGGAAGTCTAGCAGACAATGACTATGTTTGGGTGTATTTACTTGGCGGTGGGGGTGGGGGTGGCACTGCGCTTTCTAGTAATAGCTATCGGTCAGCAGGTGGGGGTGGAGGGCCTGCATTCCTAATTTACGCCAAAGCAAGTATTCTCGATGGAGCATCCTATGTTATAGGCGCGGGGGCTGCTGGCACTAGTACCACCCACAATGCAACCGTGGGTTCTGCTACAACTTTTACGATTACAGAATCTAATGGTGGAACAGTCTTTAGCACAGCTAATTCTAGTACCTCTTTGGGTGCAAATATAGGGCTACCCACAGGCGGCGCAAAAGATACAATAAGTTTAACAGGTTTAAACGATTATGTTTTGAATGCATTGACAACAGACTCTATTAATTTCACGGATACCGTGCCTACAGGTGCATATGCTTATCCTTTTCTTAGCTTAGGTTCACAAATTAGCACAGTGCCAGCCGATTTTGCGACACATCATATATTTGCTGCTGGCGGTGGAGGTGGTAAGTCCAATCAATCTTCTTCAGGTATAGCTGGAAACAGCAGCCAATTTGCAGGTGATGGTGGTGATGGTTCATCAACAGCTTCAGCAACACAAGGCACATATCCCGGCGGTGGCGGTGGCGGCACTATGCAGAGTCTTGTAGGTGGCGGTGATGGTGCAAACGGTAATATGAGGGTTTATCATGTCTAAAATTTGGTACGACAAAGCGACAGGTAACGGCGCAGTATTTGACGATGCTGAAGATATGTCAAACTGGCCTGACTTTCAAGCTGACTCAGTAGCTGCAAGTGCAACGCAAGTACGAGCGCAACGTAACGCACTCTTAGCATCGTCTGACAGTATGGCACTAGCTGACCGTATTACTGATGCGTGGAGAACTTACAGACAACTTTTGCGTGATGTGCCAGCGCAATCTGGGTTTCCCACAAATGTTACTTGGCCCGTTGAGCCTAGCTAATGGCAGATATAGATGAGCGTGTTTCCGCGCTAGAAAAGGATGTTGTGGCTTTGCAAACAGAGGTAAGAATCCAATTTAAGGAAGTCTTTACTAGGATCAAGCGACTTGAGGCTGTGCTTATAGCTACATCTGGTGCAACAATCATTATGCTGTTAACAATTCTTAGTCGTATGGGGTAAGCATGTGGTACACGTTTTTGTTCTTATACTATATATAGGCATAGGATCAGAACGTGCGGCAATAAGTACTGATTTATACTTTAAAAGATTAGATATATGTAATTGGTACGCTGAACACTTAGTTAGGCGCTTCGGATACCCCGAAACAAGAGATTACGGTACAGCTTACTGTGTACCTAAATCAGTCAACCCTAACGAGGTAACAGTATATGATTGACCCTGTTACAGCTTTTGCAGCAGCTAACGCAGCGTTTAAAGGCGTAAAAATGTTAGTCGGCGCTGGTCGTGAGATGCAGGATGTTAGCAAGCAGCTTGGACAATGGTATTGCGCCGTTGCGGATATAAGCAGGGCAGAAACCCAACGTAAAAACCCAACGTGGTTAGATAAGAAAACGCATGGAACCGATAACATAGAGCAAGAAGCTATGGATATTGTGATCCGCAAAAAGACCTTAATTGAAAAAGAGAAAGAAATTAAGTTCATGCTGGACTATAGGTTTGGCTTGGGGACTTACGACGAGATGCTGGGTATGCGCCGTAAGATACGTGCTGAACGAGAAGAAACTGTATATAAGGCTATGGAAGCCAAACGTCAGATACAGAATAACATGGCTATAGGTGGGTTAAGTCTGGGTATATTGTGTATGCTAGGTGGTGGTATGTATTTAATAATGTTGGCTACACAGTGATAAATGCGTTAATACTATCAGTAACGCTTGCAGGAGTCGCTAACCCGACCCATGTGCAGTGTCATTTATGGAAACGGCTTACAGCCGAAAACGGTCAAAAGGTGTGTGTTTACAGGTTTACAGCGGGGTATGGAGGTTTGGGTTATCATTACCCTACAAAAAGTTTTTCCGAGTGCCCTAAAGTGTTTAGTTGTCTTTACGAGAAGAAAGACAAACGTCCTAGTTTGTCAGATATATTGGATGGCCTGAAAGGAGGTTTCTAATGCAGATAGCTTTTAAGAAGATACTAGAATATAAGCTGCTACCGCGTTTTATGATGTTCACTATGACGGTGGTGTATGTACGGTGCATAGAATGGGCGCTAACGCAGCCTGACTTATCTACGCAGCAAGCGTCTTTAATTTCTGTTGTAACGGGAGCCATGACGGGCGCATTTGCTGTCTGGTTGAGTCACGAAAAATGATGGCATTATTGGGAAGTTTGCTAGGTTTTGGGAGTTCTTTTCTCCCCGAGGTTCTTAGCTATTTTAAAGCGAACCAAGCGCAGAAACACCGTATGGAAATGATGCAGCTAGAGACAGAGCTTGCCCAGAAACGTTCTGAGATGAAGCTGGTCGAGCTAGATAAAAAAGCTGACATTGAAGAAACAAGAGGGTTGTATGAGCATGACCGATCTATTGACGCTGGAGGATTTATCAACGCTCTCAGGGGTAGTGTTCGTCCTGTTGTTACTTATGCCTTTTTCGGATTGTTCGTAGCCACAAAAGTTGTGATTATGGTTAAGGTTACACAGGCAGGTGGTGATTGGATGCAAGCTGTTGACTTGATGTGGGATGGTGAAACATCAGGTTTATTTAGTGCTGTGTTAGCGTTTTGGTTTGGAAATAGAGCAATCTCTAAATATGTGGGGAAGTAGTTATGGGCTACAAGTTAGGAAAACGAAGCCTGTCAAGGCTAGAAGGTGTAGACGAAAGTCTGGTAACTGTCGTGAAGTACGCCATAGGTGTTACCAAACAAGACTTTTCGGTGATCTGCGGACTGCGAACAATAGACGAGCAACGTGCTTTAGTAGCAAAGGGCGCATCGCAAACCATGAAGTCAAAACACATTGATGGTAATGCTGTGGACCTAATGGCTTACTGTAACGGTGGGGGTCGGTGGGAGCTTAACCTGTACGATGAGATTGCCGATGCCATGAAAGAAGGCGCAGAGGCTGCGGGTGTTAAGTTACGGTGGGGCGCTGCATGGACTATCGACGATTTGGGTGCTTATGATGGCACAGCAGAACATGCTATGTGTTCGTACATAGATACACGTAGATCACAGGCGCGTAGGCCGTTTATTGATGCGCCGCACTTTGAGCTAATGCTTTAGGAGAGTTATCTATGGCCTATACAAAACTGCAGTTCAAACCGGGAATTGTCCGCGATGTTACACGATATAGTAATAATGGTGGTTGGTTTGATAGTAATCGCATTAGGTTTCGTATGGGTTTTCCTGAAACTATTGGGGGTTGGACTAAACTCAACAATACTCCGATCCTTGGCACCTGCAGATCGCTACATAATTGGAGTAACTTAGCGGGTACGCCCAATGTAGGAGCAGGTACTAACTTAAAGTTTTACGTATTAACGGGTAACTTTCCTGAAGATATTACTCCTATGCGTGTATCCAACCGAACAGTTACTTTTACTGCAGGGTCAGTGGGGTCTAATACAGTTACTGTAAACGATGCAGGGCATGGTGCATTACTAAATGACTTCGTAACATTCTCTGGCGCTGCAAGCCTCGGCGGTAATATAACAGCCGCAGTCTTAAACAAAGAATACCAGATTACAGGTATGATAAGCTCCGATGCTTACACTATTACCACAGCCGTAGCTGTAGCTGGCGGTGACACAGGTAATGGAGGAGCAAGTTCCAAAGGCGCGTATCAAATAAATGTAGGCTTAGATACAGTTGTATTAGGTGGAGGTTGGGGCGCAGGTGCTTGGTCTCGCGGTACATGGAACTCTGAGGCTAATGTCCAAGTAGCAGGCTCATCTTTGCGTTTATGGTCACAAGATAATTTTGGTGAAGACCTAATAATGTGTATACGTGGGGGCGGTATATTTTACTGGGACTTATCTGGTGGAGTGACTAATCGCGCAGTAGCGTTATCAACACTAGCTAACGCACAGTCTGCACCAACAGTGGCTAACATTGTCTTAGTGTCTGAGAAAGATAGGCATGTAATAGCTTTTGGGTGCGACCCTGAAAGTGCTACTGGGGTACAGAACCCACTAACGATACGGTTTTCTAGTCAAGAATCTGCAACCGAATGGCGCACTTTGGATACTAATACTGCAGGAGAATTACAGCTTAGTACAGGAAGTGGGATTATAGCTGCCGTACAGACAAAACAACAGATACTTATTTTAACCGATGTATCTGCACATGCGATGCAGTACGTAGGTGATCCCTTTATCTATGGGCTTTCAGAAATATCTACAAATATATCTATAGCAGGACAAAATGCTGCGGTGGCTGTAGGTGATGCTGTATACTGGATGGGCAAAGGACAGTTTTATCTCTACAATGGTAGCGTTAGAGAAATACCCTGTGCAGTAAAAGAGTATGTCTTTAATGATATTAACCTAGGACAGCTATCTAAGGTTATGGCTTCTAGCAATGCTGCATTTTCTGAAGTGTGGTGGTTTTACCCATCTAAAAACTCTATAAACAATGACAAGTATGTAATCTTTAACTACGCTGAAAATATTTGGTACTATGGATCGTTACCTAGAACTGCGTGGACAGATAACACAAGCAGTGGATTACCTCTTGCGGCTAGCACAGACGGGTATTTGTATACACATGAATTTGGTAATGACGATGGCAGTACAGACCCTGTGTCAGATATTGGCGCGTTTATAGAATCTAGTCCTATAGAACTTAGTGACGGCAATCAGTTTATGTTTGGGCGTAGAATACTACCTGACATATCATTTAGAGATTCTACAAGTGGCGCTACTGCAGCAGCAGAACTTAGCATATCAGCAAGGAATAATCCCGGTGGCAGTGCTTTTGGTACTGAGGATAACACCATAACAGGACAGCCTATAGCTGTAGGTACATTTACTGAAGAAGTAGATATACGTATCAGAGGTAGGTCTGTAGCAATTAAACTAAGTTCTATATCTGGCATGTCTGGTGTATCGTGGAGACTTGGCACCCCTAGAATAGATGTGCGTCCAGACGGGAGACGATAATGACTACTGACATACCTATTCCGTTTTTTGGTGATGCCCCACCTGAGTACTCGCCATCCTACTTTGCACAGCTAACACGAAACTTTGCCTTGTACGCACAGCAAATGAATAATCCCGGCCCTATGCGGGGTACAACTCTAGTGATGACTAATCTTCCTGTGTTTGCTAATAACACAGCAGCGGTATCTGGCGGACTAGCCGTTAACAGTGTCTACAAGACTTCTGGCGGTGAACTGAGGATAGTAGTATGAAGGATATTTTCTAATGGCAGGTTTTTGGTCTAGCACATTCGGCGGCGGAAATAGCTTTGGAGAAAGCGTAGCTAATACATTTACGCCCGGAGATGGTTACTCTTATGAGCGCGGTGAGTTAGTTAATGACAGCACTGGGCGGGTAATGACCCAAGCAGAAAAAACTGCTGCAGGTGTAGGCAGCGCAGATAACGAAAAAACTAATAGGGCCGCATACGAAAGTCGCCCTAGCGTAACACCCGCAGAAATTAACGATGATGGGTCTAGTACCGATAGACCTGCTACAGGGCTACGCTCCTTAGCCCCTTTTATAGGCGGTGCAATGCTAGGACCAATAGGCGTTGCTGGCGGTCTTGCTTATAAAAATAGTAATTTTAGTTTTGGGTCTAACCCTAATAACATCCCTACAATAGAACCTAGAAAAGCAGCGCAGATAAAAACCAAAGAACTTCCAGTATACACTGACGCGCAAATTAAAGAACTGCATAGAACAGGAAAAGTAAAAACTCCAGAAGGCCGTATACAAGGTTCTTTCTTTAAAAACGAAGGCGATCAAGACGATAAAAATGCGCCTATGTATAAGATGAACAGGTTTGGCAATACTTATAGAGTTGACAGGACAGGTCAAAACTATGGCAATTCTAGCCTAATAGCAGAACAAGCCGCCGCTGCTGGTGGTGAGGGTGGTATTGCTGCGGTACGCCCTGTAGGTACGCAAGTTACTGCACCTACTAGCACCATGCCTGCTGCAAGTGCTATGTCACTAGAGGCTGCGGCTGGGGCAAACATGCCGATCCCTAACTCTAACTATGATCCTAATGACCCCACATCTATGAAGTACATTATCAATCCTTCATACGATCAAATTGTTGCGTATAAAAGAGGATTGCCCGGATACACCTCCGTAGAGCCAGACTCAAATATGAGTGCTGAGATGATCCAAGCTATTAAAAACGGAACTCTAGGTAAAGTGTTTGGGTACGCAGAGGGTGGTGAGGTTGAGTCGGCATTGGGCGGTAATGAGAAAGACCTGATTAACGATGCTGAAAAAGCCATACGTGGTGAGTTAGACGAGACTAGGGCTGCTATTATTCTTGCTCAATACGTGCAGCAGTACGGAGAAGGTGCGTTAAGAGACTTGGTAGATAGTGTACGTACTGGTTCTGCTCAAGAGACTCGGGATCGCTTTGCGCGGGGTGATAACGGATACGTAAATGGCAA